>Ga0209426_1000406_pt1 | contig 47666 bp, 40 predicted proteins | sample Deesub1362B_J571_FD_187697 | JGI IMG/M metagenome (GOLD analysis project Ga0209426, IMG submission 187697) | Deep oceanic, basalt-hosted subsurface ecosystem from Juan de Fuca Ridge flank, Pacific Ocean, CORK Borehole 1362B_J2.571 (SPAdes)... ...
AGCAGGCGCGTCGGTGGGGTACTCAACCCCCGCCTGCGGGGCAACGATCCGGGGATCGCCCCAGAAGAAGATAGCCCGGTGGGAGGAGGCGGGGCCGTCCGCGTAGGTCAGCAGCCGCTCTCCCTGAGGAAACCGGGTCAGACCGACCAGGTCGGAGGCCTGGAGGCGGACGGTGAGGTAGAGCCGGTGGATGGTATAGAACTCGTCGGGGACGCCGCCGAAGGCGATGCAAAGCGAGCGGGCCCCCTGGAGCGCGGCGGGAAGTTCGATCTCGGGCTGGACCAACCCTTCCTCCTCGCCGCGCCACGCGGTGAGCCACTCCTCCCCGTCGGCGGAGAGCCGGACCTCGAAGCCGGGTAGGGCCTGGAAGGAGGTCCGGTACTCGCCGGTGGGGTCGGCGAGGCTCAGGGAGAGCACCTCGCGGCCGAAGTCGAAGCAATAGCGCAGGTCGCCGCTCCAGAAGAAGTGGATCTGGCCCTCGTCGTCCCGCACGAAGAGCACCTCACCGGCGGCTCCTAGATCGGCGTCGCGGGCCACCTTCGGCGGCAATGGGTCGTCCCGCACGTAATCCACATCGACCGGTCCCTCCTCCAGATCAAGCCGGGTCCACTCCGGCCGGCGGCCGCGCCAGCGGGGGTCGAAGAGGTCCCAGTAGGTGAAGACGGCCGTGCCGTCGGGCGCGACGGTGAGGGCGGATTCGGTGGGCATTCGTGAGAGGAGAACCACGCCGTCTATAGCCGGAGCCTCCAGGGGGTCCACAGCGAACAGGCCGATAGGACCCTCCCGCGGAGAGGGCGCGTCGAGCGTGAACTCGGCCCGTTGGCTGGTGATGTCCACGCTCCGCCCACCGGAGACGGCGATTATGTCGGCGCGGTCCCAGGAAAAGCGGAGGGCCGTTGCCGGGACCACGGGTAGGGGGGCGGGGGGTACAGGCTCCTCCCCCGGGGGCTCCCCTCCACAGGCGACGACCAGCACGAGGAGAAAGAGGACCAGGAGCTTTGAGGACCGTCGGAGCATGCTTTTCCCCCAGTGGAACAGGATGCGACGGAGATTATACCCCGGTCATCCGGCCGCAACAAGCGACCATTCTTTGAGGTTCACCACAGAGACGCAGAGAACACAGAGTTTCTCTGTGCTCTCTATGCCTCTCCCCGTGGACGAATGGCGCAAATGGGGTATAATCGACCGCGAGATCCTGGGAAAGGTGACGAGTCGATGCCCGGTTTTCTACAGAGCCTGAGCAAGACCCGCAACGTGATCCTCAGTCGGTTGGCCTCCGTCCTGGGGACCAGCGAGGTCACCCCTGAGACGTGGGAGGACCTGGAGGCGGTGCTGATCCAGGCCGACGTGGGAGTGGAGACGACGCTGGAGGTCGTGGAGCGGCTGCGGAGGCGAGCGCAGGAGGAGCGGGTCCTGCGGGCCGATCGGCTGCAGGACCTGTTGGCCGAGGAACTGCGCGCGCTTCTGCCGGACCCACCCCCGCTCAATCTGGGTGGCCGACCGCTGGACGTGGTGCTGGTCGTCGGAGTCAACGGGTCCGGCAAGACGACGACCATCGCCAAACTGGCCTATCACTACCAGCGGGAGGGCCGGAAGGTCCTACTGGCCGCCGCCGACACCTTCCGCGCCGCGGCCATCGACCAACTGCGGTTGTGGGCGGAGCGGGTCGGTTGCCCGGTGGTGGCTGGGCCAGAGGGAGGAGACCCCGGCGCGGTGGTGTACGACGCGCTGCAGGCAGCCCGCAGCCGGGGGATGGACATGGTGATCGCCGACACAGCCGGTCGGTTGCACACCCAGCACAACCTGATGGAGGAGCTGCGCAAGGTCCGGCGGGTGGCTGGCAAGGTGGTCGAGGAAGCACCCCACGAGGTCCTGCTGGTACTGGACGCCACCACCGGCCAGAACGCCCTCAGCCAGGCCCTTCACTTCCGCGAGGCGGTGGGGGTGACCGGGGTGGTGTTGGCGAAACTGGACAGCACCGCCCGCGGCGGGATGGCCTTCGCCGTCGCCCACCAACTGGGGTTGCCGATCCGCTTCGTGGGCACCGGGGAGGGGTTAGAGGACCTGGCCCCCTTCGACGCCGACCGGTTCGTGGAGGGATTGTTCGCTTCCTGAGAAAGCGGTGGTGAGGCAACGCGCGCTCCAGATCGGGCGAGGCCGATCTTCCAGAGCGCCGGTTTGGCCTGCCGATCCCGACGACGGTTACTCCCCCGGCAGGTTGTACTTGGCGTATTCCCCCTCAAACTCCGTCGGGATCGTGCGCAGAACCTCTACCCATCGGATGATCCGGTTCGCCCCCTGCAGCAGTTGGAGGAACGGTCCCTGGGTGCGTAGTTTCCGCGAGGCGATCGCCTTGGTCGGCCCCATCTTGCCGCGGAGGATATCCACCCACACCCCGTAGGGGGCAGAGAGGGTGAAGTCGGTCGGCCGCTCGCCGAACCAGACCTCGTTGATCTTCCCATCCACGTTGTCGAAACCGACGACGATGGTCTCTGCCACCCCCTTCTCTGGCTCTGCTTCTAGGACGAGGGTATAGGAGGCATTGTGACCCTTGGCCAGTTCCAAGTACTGCGGGTCGGCGTTGGATCGCTTCCGGACCTCCTCCATGTACTCCGGCGATGCCAGTTTCATCCTTCCCCTCCTATGTGCACCAGAATCTTGACCGCTTTGGACCCAGGAGTGCTCAGCCGCTCGAACCCCTGGGAGACCACTTCGTCCAGTGAGATCTCGTGGGAGATGAGGGACTCCACGTCCACCCGGCCCTGGGCGATAAAGTCGATGGCAGCGGGGAACTCCGCCCGGCCCGCCAGGCTTCCCTCGATGCACAGTTCGCTCAGGACAACGCTCAGGAAATCGGCCTCCACCGGCTCCACGCACAACCCCAGGAGGAAGACCTGTCCCCCCTTGCGGACCAGGGAGACGGCGTCCCGATAAGGGGCAGGCGCACCGGTGCAGATGTAGATCACGTCCGGTCCCTGCCCCCCGATGAGCCTACGCAACGCCACCCCCACGTTCTCCCGGGCGGGGTCTAGAACCGCTGCCGCGCCGAGCCGTTCCGCCAGCGCCGCGCGGGTGGGGTCGATCTCGGTGACGACCACCGTCCGAGCGCCCGCCAGCAGAGCGCACTGGAGGGTCAGAAGGCCGATCGGCCCCGCCCCCATCACCAGCACCTGGTCCCCCGGCCTGAGGCGGGACCGCCGCACCCCGTGCAGCGCCACCGCCAGCGGCTCCACCAGCGCTCCCTGCCGCAGGGTGATCCCCTCCGGCAGTCGATGGAGCCCCCGGGCGACGACCCGCACGTATTCCGCCATCCCTCCATCGTGGGTGACGCCGACCATCGTCAGGCCCTCGCATCCATCCAGCCATCCCTCCCGACACGGGCCGCAGGCTCCGCAGGGGATCGCGTCGTTGACGACCACCCGGTCCCCCACCTGCCAGCCCTCCACCCCGGGGCCCACCTCTGCGACCACCCCGGCGAACTCGTGCCCGATGACCAGCCCCGGCTCGTACATCCCGGTGTGGACCGCCTCCACGTCGGAGCCACAGATGCCGCAGTAGCCGACGCGGATCAACACTTCGCCCGCCTCCGGCTGCGGCACCGGGACGTCGGCCACCTCGATCTGCCCGATCCCCCGAAAGACAGCTGCTTTCATCTCCTTCCTCATCGCCGATACCCTCTCCCGCTTACCACGGCAGGTCGCACCCTTCCATCCAGACCGCGTCCAGGTTCTCCAGGTCCGGTGGCGTCAGGTGGGCCCAGGCGTCCACAACGACGTCCAGCACGGCTGGCTTGCCGGAGGCTACCGCCCGTTCCAGGGCGGGGGTGATCTGGCTGGGATCCTCGACTCGCTCCCCCCAGCATCCCATCGCCCGAGCGACCTGATCGTACCGCACGTCCTTGAAGTCGACGCCGATGTAGCGGGCGTCGTACGCGCTCATCTGCTGAGCCTTGATCATCCCCCACTGCCGGTCGTTGACGATGATGACGACAAAGGAGAGACCCAAGCGGGCAGCGGTCTCCAGTTCCTGCATATTGAGGGCAAAGGCCCCGTCGCCACAGATGGCGTAGACCATCCGATCGGGGCGGGCCAACTTGGCGCCGATGGCGTAGGGGAGGCCAGTGCCCAGATGACCGGAGTCGGAGGCCCAGAGGAAGGTGCGGGGGGCATAGATCCGGTTGAGGTAGTGGGCCCACACGGCGGTGTTCCCACCGTCCACAATGGTGATGGCGTCGCGGGGGAAGAAGGCCCGCACGTCCCGGATCAGGCGCAGAGGATGGATCGGCTTCTGGTCGGAAGCGGCCTGGGCCTCGAACTGGGCCAGCCACCCCTCCTGCACCGACCGGTACTCCTCCATCTCCGGCCGTTCCGGGATGGGGGGCGTGCGCCGTTTGACCGCCTCGATCAGCAGCCGTAAGGTGGCCTTCGCATCACCCACCAGCGCCAGATCGACGGGCCGGTTGAGGGCCACGTTCTCCGGCTCGATGTCGATCTGGATCAGTTTCTGCTGGTCGGGCTCGCCCCAGAACGGTGGTTGTCCCCAGAAGTCGGTGTCCCCCAACCGACCGCCGATGAGGAGGACCACGTCGGCCATCGCCTGGGCGCCCAGCGCGCCGTACCCTCCGGCGATGAGGCAGAGGGGGTGATCCTCCGGCAGCACGCCACAAGCGCCGGGGCTGGTGGTGACCGGGGCGGAGAGGTATTCCGCCAGTTCCCGCACCTCCTCCCACGCCCCGCTGCGGAGGACGCCGCCGCCGGGATGGATCAACGGTCGCTCGGCCTCCACCAGCATGTGGGCGGCCTGCTCGATCAGTTCGGGGTCGGCGACGGGCGGACGGACGGGCCGGTAATTCTCCGGCGGCAGAGGACGGTAGGTCAGCGACGATTCATCGCCGGTAGCCACCAACACATCCACATGCAGGTCCAGATGAACCGGCCGAGGCCGCCCGGAGAGGGCGACGCGGAAGGCCCGCTGGACCAGTTCGGGAATTCGCTGCCAGTGGGCGACACGGGCCTGCCACTTGGTGATCGGAGCAAAGAGATCGATCTGGTCCAGCGACTGCATCGAGCCCCGCTCCGGATAACTCTTCCACGTCTGATTCTGGGCCGTGAGGACGATCATCGGGATGGAGTCCGCCCAGGCGGTGTAGACCCCCGGCACCAGATCGACAGCGCCGGGGCCGATGGTCCCCATACACACCCCCGGCTCACCGGTCACGCGGGCGTAGGCGTCCGCCATATGGGCAGCGGCCTGCTCGTGGCGGGTCATCACAAAGTCCAGACCCGCCTCATGGCCAAAGCGGCGGATAGCGTCCAAGATCGGGCAGAGTTGCCCGCCGGGGATTCCGAAGACGTAGCGCACCTTCTCCTGGATGAGACATTGTACCAGCAGGTCAGCACCCATCAACTCGGCCATCGCTGCCTCCTTTCTGCTCACCTGCACGGAACGCAGGGGGTTTCAGTATAGACGACTCCGGCGGCAAGTCAAGCATTTCGCCGACCCGACCGAGATGCTGGGCTTCGAGCCCGAGTTCGGACATCCACCGTCTTCCACCACAGAGGACACGGGGAGTTCTCCTCCCAAACTGGAGCGCCCCTCCGTGCCCTCTGCGCCTCTGTGGTTCTTCCATCGGGGAGCCATGTCCGAACCTCAGACCGCACTTGACATCCTCGTTTGTCAAACGTACAATCGACCACTGGAATGGTTTCTTTTCCGATTGTCACAAAGACGTTAGTGCCTGCCCGGCCCGCGAACCTGATTCGGCGGGAACGCCTTCTGGACTTCCTCCACGAACATATCGACCGCAAACTGATCTTCATCGCCGCCCCCCCTGGATACGGCAAGACGGCACTCCTTGTCGATTTCGCCCACGATGCGGACCTCACTGTCTGCTGGTACAGTTTGGACGCCACCGATCGGGACCTGCGCACCTTCGTCGAGGGGCTGCTCGCCAGCCTGCGCCGGCGCTATCCCGACTTCGGCGAGGAGACCCAGAGCGTCCTGGAGGCCAGCGCTCCGCTGGGGGGCGATGTCCTCAGCATCGCCGGCACGCTGGTCAACGAGATGGTCGCCGCCATCCCCGAGTGGTTCGTGCTGATCCTCGACAACTTCCACCACGTGGAGGACGCCTCCGAGGTCACCGAGTTCCTCTCCACCCTTCTAGCCTACCAGCCGGAGCATTGCCACCTGATCATCGCCTCCCGCACTGTCCCCGGGACTCTTCCCTTCATCTCCCTGGCCGCGCGGGGCGAGGTGGAGGGCCTGGGTCCGAGCGACCTCAGCTTCACGCCGAAGGAGATACGCCGCGTTCTCGAGCAGGACCCTTCCTTACGGCTCTCCCCGGAAGAGGTGGAGCGGTTGATCGTCGAATCGGAGGGATGGATCGCGGGGATCCTGCTGGCCCGCCATGCCCTCCACAGGAGGGGAGACCTCTGGGCACGAGCCCGTGCCTCCGGCCGCCCACTCTACGAGTATCTGGCAAGCGAGGTTCTGGAAAGCCAGGAACCAGACCTGCAAGCGTTTCTCCTTGCCTCCTCCACTCTGGAGGAAATGACACCTCTTCTCTGCGAAAGAGCGCTCGGGCTGGAGGGTGCGGAGGACCGGCTCCGACAGTTGGAGCGCCGTAACCTGTTCGTGGAGAGGATTAGCGAGAAAGAGGACCACTTCCGCTACCACGCCCTCTTCCGGGAGTTCCTTCAGGCGCGGTTGAAGGAAAAGGATCCCCAAGCCTTCCGCCATCTCCATCGCCTGGCAGCGACCTGGTTTGAGCAGGCGGGGGCCCCCAGCCACGCAGCCCAGCACTATATGATCATCGAAGAACCATTGGAGGCGGCCCGCGTGATGGATGGGACGGCTGAGTCCCTCCTCCAGGCCGGCCGTCTGAAGACGCTGGTCGAATGGGCCGGGCGACTGCCGGAGGACGCGTTGCGCACGTACCCCCGCCTCGCCCTCTTCGCTGCGAAAGCCGCCCTGCGCGTCGGCAAACTCGAACAGACACGTCGCTGGCTGTCCATCGCCGAGGGCACGTTCCGGCTACGAGGGGCAGAGGAGATGGTGGGCATGGCGCTGACAGCCCAGGCCCTCGTCGCCCTCAACCGAGGAGCCTACACCGAGGGGATCCAACAAGCCGAGGCCGCCCTTCACGTCCTCCCTGAGGAGAGGCCCACCTCTGAGGCCGCGGTGGAAGCGCTCCGGGTCCAGGGGATGTGCCTGATCCGTATGGGACGGTTCGAGGAGGCGGAGGAGAAGTTCCGACGAGCGCTGGAAGGCTGTCGAGGCCTGGAAGATCCCCACCGGATGGTTCTGATCCAGGCGGGTCTGGCAGCCTGCCTGCACAGCCAGGGGCGGGTGGAGGAGGCAGTGGAGGTGCTCAAGGTGGTCGTCGCCGCCTCGCGCGAACTGGGCAGCCCGGGCTATCTGGCCGAGGCCCTCAACGACCTGGCCTACAACCTCTACCTGCTCGGCGATTACGCCGGTGCCCTGGAGACCCTGCAAGAGGCACTGGCGACGGCCCGGCGCGTGGGCCATCGGCACGTAGAAGGCTTCGTCCTGGTGAGCCTCGGCGAGGTGCTGCGCGACCTGGGCGATCTCGCATCGGCGAAGGACCACCTGGAGCAGGGTATCACGATCGCTGGGGCCGGGGTCAGCACCTTCCTGCTCGCCTATGGGTTGGATGCCCTGGCGCTGACCCACCTCCGGTCGGGCGATCTGGATCAAGCGCTGGAGCGGGCCAGAGAAGCTCTGAAGCAGGTCAACCGCGAAGAGGCCCCCGTCCTGAGCAACCGATACCGGGCCACACTGGGCCTGATCCAGGTTCAAAACGGCCAGGTCGAGGAGGGGCGGGCCAATCTGGAGGAGGCCTGCGCCTTTCTGGAGCGGACAGAGGCCAGACAGGAGGCCGCTCGCGCCTGGCTGTATCTGGCGTATGCCCTCCATCGTGCCGGTGAGGAGGCGGCGGCGGTGGACGCGCTGCGCAAAGCAGCGGCGGCGTATTCCGAGGTCCGGGGCAGACATCGGCTCCTCGTCGATGGACAGCCGGTCTGGTCTTTCATTGAAGAGGCCGCCCTGGACCTCGACGAGCCGGTCCTGAGGCAAGCGCTGGAAGCAGCCCCCCGCTTCTATGCCGCTGCACAAGAAGCGCTCCGTACCTGGGCCGCGCAGACGGCCCCGCCCCCTCCCTCCCTGCGAGCCTACGGCTTCGGCCAGAGCCGGGTCGAACGGGACGGAGTGCCCATCCCTGCCTCCAGGTGGGCGACCTCCACGGCCCGCCACCTCTTTTTTTACCTCTTGAGCCATCCCCCGCGCACCCGCGACCAGATCGGATCGGACCTCTGGCCCGACCTGCGGGCCTCCCGGCTGCCCGGCACGTTCCACAACACCAAGTACCGAATGCAGCAGGCGCTGGGGGTCAACCCCGTGGTCTATCGGGAGGGGCGATACGTCATCCGGGACGACCTCGACATCTGGTACGACGTGTGGGAGTTCGAGCGCCTTCTGGAACGGGCCCGCCGGTCCCCGATGCCGAAGCGGGCCCGGTATCTGCGCCAGGCCATCGCCCTCTATCAAGGGGACTTTCTGGAGGACTGCTACGCCGACTGGTGCGGAGCCCGGCGGGAGACCCTTCGCCAGCAGTACCTGCAGGCAGTCGGTGAGGTAGCCGCCTGGTGGATCAGCCGGTCCCGTTTCGACGATGCCATCGACGTGCTCCGTCGCGGGCTGGCGGTGGACAACCTGCGGGAGGACTTCCACCGGCGGCTGATGGAAGCCTACGCGAGGAAAGGGCAGACCGACGAGGCTCTGGCCCAGTACCGTCGCTGCGTTGAGACCCTGAAGAGGGAACTCTCCGTCGAGCCTTCGCCGGAGACGGTGGAGTTGTTCCACGCCATCCGCGAAGGCCGATTTCCCCCCCGCGGCCAGTAGTCATTCCCCCCCACCGTCCCCCCCTTGTGTAGAGTTTTGTGTATACCCCCCTGCTACATTATAGCCCGCGCGATGAAGGACCTTTCCAAGTTCTGGTGAGGAGGTAAGGAGAGATGAAGGCGCGGGTGGTTGCAGGGGTGTATAAACTGGCAGAACCTCGGACGGCGAAGTTGGTCCTGACGTGGCTGCTGGTCGTTCTGGCTGTCGTGGGCGCGCTGATGCCCGGCCTGGTGGAGACGGGCCTGCTGGCGGACCCGGTGAGCGGCGGCAGCGGCAACGGCTAGACGAAGGCGCGCCGTCTCCCTGTGCACCGTCGCTTTCCCTGCCTCTCGGAGACGGTCCACCTCAACAGTCCCGGCAGGAGGGCGGGGGTTGAGAACGAAGATCCGCAGGGAAAGGAGAGGAGGAAGTGTCGCAGCAGGTGCTTCAGCAGGTGGTGGGGACTGCGATCGTTGACCGCCAGTTTCGCACCGACTTTCTTAACGGGGGCCGCCAGCGGCTGCTCGCCCAGTTCGCTCTGGGGGAGGAGGAAGCGGCCCTTCTGCTGGGAATCCGGGCCGACACACTGGAAGAATTCGCTGCCGAACTGCAGCGCCGCCTGGGGTCGAGTGGTCATATTGCGCTGTCGCCTCCCGCATATCGATCCCTTTCCAACCCGGTGGGCTTCTAGCCCACCGGGGGTACGGGCAACAGGTCGGCGAGTTGTCACTGGGACAATGAGTGGTGGCACGGCGGATAGCCGGTGCCAATACTTGTGTCTTCGAGCGGACCTGTTGCCGGTACCCTCTTAACGGGGCAAGCGGGGCCCTCACTATGCCTCTCTCGAGATCGGGGCCCCGCTTCTGCCCCCAGGATGGTATCCGTCGCTGGCGGGATGGAACGCCGCGGTAGGGGGCTCAATGGCAATCCAACTACTGACCGAACTGGAGATTCAATCTAGGCTCTCCCCAGTGAGAGAGAAGCCTGTCCTTTGGACGATGGCTTCCCCCCTCGACGCCTGCCCTCTCTTCGAGTATTGTCTGGTCGAGGTAATCCACCAGAAGCGGCCGTCCATCGTGGTCGATGCCCGCCGGAGGCGGAAGGGGACCTTGCTCAGCCGACCCGCGCTTCAGACAGCCCTCCGGTTCGCCCATGAGCCGATCCCGCGCGAGTGGCAGGAGAGGCGCGGGTATCCGTTTTTCCTCACACAGTTCGTCTGCGACCTGATTCACACGCGACCACCGGGTGTCCCCATGCGTCTGCTCCTCCTCCACAATCCCGAGGACAGTTGGTGGATCGACGCCCTCGTCGGGCACGTGCGAGCCGAACTGGAGGACCTCCATTGGGAACCCGTCCGCGCGGAGAGCGGATCGGATGGGGAGTTCTGCATTAGAAGCCGCTGCCCTCTGGGGAGCCGCCTGCCCTTCTGGTCCCCTGAAGGCCTCCTCCCCCTCAGCGCGAGGGGATGACACCCTCCTCGTAACTACTCCAAAAAGTCCCGCAAACGGCGACTACGCCCGGGATGGCGTAGTTTTCGCAGAGCCTTGGTCTCGATCTGACGGATGCGCTCCCGCGTCACACCGAAGGCCTGTCCTACCTCCTCCAGGGTGTGCACCTTGCCGTCCTTCAACCCGTACCGCATCTCCAACACCTCCCGCTCCCGATCCGTCAACACGTCCAACGCGGCGCGGATCTGCTCCTTCAGCAGCCGCCGCGAGGTCGCATCGTCGGGAGCGGGGATCCCCTCATCCTCAATAAAGTCGGCCAACTCGCTGTCTTCTTCCGAGCCCACCGGCGTCTCCAGCGACACCGGCTCTTGGGCCAGATTGAGGATATACTCCACCTTGGAGGCGGCCCGGCGGAGCCGGTGCTTCAATCGCGGGGGGAGGTCCTGACCCGTCGCCTCGATCTCTTGGATCTGTTTCGCCTCCTCCGGCTCCAGGAACCCTGCCTCCAGCGCCAGTTCCTCCGGGGTCGGCGCGCGTCCGTACTCCTGGGTCAACCGTCGCTGGATGCGGAAGAGACGGTTGATCGATTCCACCATATGGACCGGGATGCGGATGGTGCGAGCCTGATCGGCGATGGCGCGGGTGATGGCCTGACGGATCCACCACGTGGCGTAGGTGGAGAACTTGAACCCCTTCGTGTGGTCGAACTTCTCCACCGCCTTCAACAGACCGATGTTCCCCTCCTGGATCAGATCCAGAAAAGAGATCCCTTGCCCGACATACCGCTTGGCGATGCTCACCACCAACCGGAGATTAGCCTGGATCAGATGCTGCTGAGCCTCGGCTGCCCGCTCCCCCACGTCCGCCCACTCCAGTTCCAGCGCCTCCTCGCTGGGGGCATGGCGACGCAGGACCCGGCGGCTGGGCAACCGCCCCCGCTTTCGCCAGGCCTCCTTCAAATACGCGAGCGTGGAGTCGGGAAGGAGGTAGAGATGCGTGAACAGGTCCAGCGCCACCCGGGTCAGTTCCGCCCACCCCTCATCCTCGCTCACGTTCTTCTGCTCAAGGAACCGGCGGAGGTAGGACTCGGCGTCGGGCATCCGGGTCCGTTGCAGGAGGCTGACCTCCTCCAGAAGGGCGATGAACTCCGGCGGATCGACGGAGCGCGCCTTGCAGAGCCGGACGGTCTGCTGCCATAGGGCGTACACGTCGTCCACCAGGGCGGACCAAACCTCCTGATGCGTGGGAGGGCGACCCAGCCGTTCTTCCAACGCCTGTCGATGGTGCGCCAGCAGCTTGGCCGCCTCGCGGACGGTGGAGAGCCACATCTCCTGGTCCACGTTCAGCAGAGCGACCCGACCGATCTCGCGCAGGTACATACGGACCGGGTCCTCCGCCAGTTCGGCCCCTTCGGTAAGGGTGACTTGTTCGATTTCCTCTAGTTCGTCCAGCGTAGGCTCCCTCTCGAGATCGAACCCTTCGATCTCTTCGGCCACTTCTTCCACCGGTGGACCTCCTACCCGCTCGGCGAGGGCACTTCTCCCCAGGGCCGTGCCAGAGCCTGCTGGATGCGCAGGATGGCACGGGCGTAATCCAGGCAGGCCTGTCCGTACTCCGCCGCCTCCGGTCGTCCTTCCTCTTGCGCCTCACGGGTCAGCGCTCGCAGGTCGGCTTCGATCCGCTTCAGGTTCCGCTGCCGAAGCCGAAGGGCAGCCTTGACCCCCTCACGGATCCACTGCTCGTCACTCAGGTCCTCACTCTCGCTCAGCACCTCCCCCAGCCACTCTCCGGCGGGCTCGGGGACCACCTCCCGAAGCCGATCCGCCGACGGCTGAGGCTCCGCCAGCACCGTCTCCCACCCTTCGAAAACAGCCCGATAGATGGGGTCGCTGAAATCCTGCGCCTGCAAGGGCTGCAGGTCCATCCCTACTAGCACCTCGTTCACCCGCGCCAACAGCCAGGGACGACGGATCAGAACGGCCAGGCAGTACCCCTCCAGATCGGCGGAGGTGGGACGGCGGACGGCGACGGGCTCCTCGACGGGCTGCCGTCGAATCCGGACCGCATCTCGCTCGGAGCGGTGGAGGCGGGAAAGCACCGTTCGCTCGTCCACCTCCAGCGCACGGGCGATCTTCTGGGCGTAGACCTCCCGCTCCACCGGATCCCGCACGTCCCGCAGGAGGGGCAACATCCGGTCCACGATCCGCGCCCGCTCCTTGGCGTCCTCCAGGTCGGCCTGGGCCAGCAACTGCTGGAAGACGAACTCGACGACCGGCAGCGCCCCTTCGACCAGGGCCAACCAGCGCTGCGGATCGCTCCCGATCAGGTCATCGGGGTCCTGACCCGCCGGGAGGCTGAGGATGCGGATCTCCGCCCCCAGCCGCCCCTCGAAGCCGACCAGCCCCCGTGGGTCGAAGACCGGCTCCGCCTCCCGCTCCAGCGACTCCCGAGCGACCTCCAGCCCGCGTAGCGTGGCCTGAAGGCCCGCCGCGTCCGGGTCGAGCGCCAGGACGAAACGACGGGTGTACCGCTGCAGGAGTCGGACCTGGGCCTCCGTCAGCGCGGTCCCCATCTGCGCCACAACGTTGCGGAACCCCTCCTGATGGGCCCGCATCACGTCCATATACCCCTCCACGATGACCACCCGGTCTTCCTCGCGGATCGCCTGCCGGGCCAGGTCGAGCCCGAAGAGGAGGCGGCTCTTGTCGAAGAGCGGCGTCTTGGGCGAGTTGATGTACTTCGGGACCCCATCCGGCTCCAACGTGCGGGCCCCGAAGCCGACGACCCGCCCCCGCGCGTCGCGGATGGGGATCACCAGCCGTCCGCGGAACCGGTCGTACGTCGTCCCATCCTCCCGTCGGATCAGCAGCCCCGCCTCCTCCAGTTCGTCCAGCGTGAACCCCTGCTCGACGAGGTGGTCCCGAAGCCCCTCCCACCGGGGGAGGCTGTACCCCAGTTGGAACCGTTCCGCCGTCTCCGAAGAAAGTCCCCGCCTGGCGACGTACTCCCGGGCCGCCTGGGCCTCCGGCGCGTGGAGGAGGAGGCGGTGAAAGTAGGCGGCCGCCTGCGCCAGCGCGTCCCGCAGCCGCTGGATCTCCTGCTCTCGCTCGATCTGCTCCGGGGCCCGGGGGCGAAGTTCCACGCCGGCCCGCTTCGCCAACTCCTCCAGCGCGGTCCGGAAATCCCACCCCTCCATCCTCATCACGAAGGAGAAGACATCCCCGCCCTCCCCACAGGCCCCGAAGCAGTGCCACCGCTGGCTATCGGGGAAGACGTAGAAGGAGGGCGTCTTCTCCGTGTGGAAGGGACACAGCGCTTTGAAGTTACGGCCGGCCTTCTGGAGCGGGAGATAAGAGGAAACGACTTCGACGATGTCCAGTCGTTCTTTCACCTCATCCACTATGTCCATCGTCGACCTTTCCCGCCTCAGCACGCGCCCGCCCTCTCGTGAAGGGCTGGCTCCCTCCGCCTCTGCTACGCGCGCCTGCAACCTCCCTATTAGACAGTGAAGGCTCCGCCAGCCTGCGATGTGCGCTCTAACCGATGGCCGCGGGCCAGCAGTAATTGTACTCGAGGTGGGCGATGTGGCAAGCGGGAACGTTCGCCCTGAATCTGCAACAATTTGGTAGGTACCTGGCGACTCAAGTCGCAGGCCACCCAATGGCAAAGCCCGGCGCAGACCGGGCTTCCCCGGTCGAAGAGGGGAGGGAGAGCCGCCGAAGGGCACCTTCTCCGTTCGCCCTCTCGAGCGGATGGGTTATAATTGGGAAACAAATCACGGCAGGAGGAAACGCAGATGGGTCCGTTCACCTTGATGGTCGTCACCGCTCACCCAGACGACGAGGCCCTGGGCCTGGGAGGCACGCTGGCCCGGTACGGTGCCGAGGGGTGTGAGGTCTACGTGGTCACCGCCACGCGAGGCGAGGCCGGGCAGATCTTCGAGCCGGATGCAGCCACCCCCGTCACCCTTCCCGATGTGCGGGAGCAGGAACTCCGACGCGCCTGCCAGACCTACGGGGTCCACCCGCCGATCTTCCTGGACTACCCCGACGGCCTCCTCCCCCTCGTCCATCAGGGACAGGCGGTGGGAAAACTGGTCCGCCTCATCCGCCGACTACGCCCGCACGTGGTCGTCACCTTTGGGCCGGACGGTGTCTACGGCCACTTCGACCACATCGCCGTCCATTGGTGGACCGTGGCCGCCGTGGACCTGGCAGCGGATCCAGAGTGGTTCTCCGACGGATCGGACGATGAGTGCCGCCCCCACCGGGTGGACAAACTCTATTACCGCGTGGTCGCGGAGGACCAACTGGCGGTGATGGCCCAGAACGGACGGCCCGCAGCGGTGACACGGGACGGTGTTCCCTTCCGCTTCTTCGGGTGGAAACGGGAGACGATCACCACCGTCATCGACGTCAGCGGCTATGTGGAGACGAAACTGCAGGGAATCCGCTGCCACCTCACCCAGATCGGCCGCCAAAGCCCCTTTTTCACTGCCCCGGAAATGGTGGTCCAGGCCCCCTGGTTTCGACAGGAGAACTTCGTCCTCGCCCGCTCCACCGTCGGATGGCCGGAGGGGGTGGAGGACGACCTGTTGGCCGGGTTGCGTGATTGACAGGGGATGGGGCCCGGTTATAATGGGGCGCACTTGCCGGATGAAAGGGGAAAAAACCACAGAGACACAGGGAACACAGAGGGGTGGAGAAAAACTCTGTGACCTCTGTGTCTCTGTGGTAGAGACATCTGACGACGGATGAAAGCAAACACTCGTAGATCGGTTGCCGTCTTCGCCGGCCTCATCGGCTGCGTCGGGCTCGCCTTCGTGCTCCGAATGGTGGAACTCGACCTCCCCGTCCTGCGCTGGGACGAGGGTTGGAGCCTGGCCCACGCCAGCCTCCCCTGGTCGGCGCTCCTCCAGGTGGCCTCGGAGGACTGGCACCCGCCCCTGTACACCGCCCTGCTCAAGATCTGGCTGATCACCGGCAAGACCGCCTTCGGCATCCGGTACCTCTCAGTCCTCCTGGGCGTCCTGGCAGTCCCTCTGAGTTACCGTATGGCCCTGGCATGGCTGGCGGACCGGCGCATCGGCCTCCTGGCGGCGTTTTTCGCGGCCGTCGCGCCACTCCTGGTGTACTACGGCCAGGTGACCCGGATGTACCCGCTGGCGGCCGTGATGGTGCTCTTGGCGGCCTACTTCCTGCTGCGTGGGGCCGGACGTCCAGGCGCGTGGCGGTACGACCTGGGACTGGCCCTGGCGACGGTGGGGGCGATGTCCACCCTCTACCACACCCTCTGGCCGCTGATCGGCCTGTACCTCTACGGGGCCATCACCGACCGCCGTCGGCTCCCCCGGCTCATCCTCATCGGCCTGGGGGCGGTGCTCCTCTACTCCCCGTGGCTGATCTACGCCTGGCCCACCGTCCGCGCGCGGATGGCCACGGGTCCGGCGGCGGGGGTCGACCCGCTGCGGGGCACCCTCGCCTACCTGGGGCCGACCCTGGAGGGGCTGGCCTTCCCCTACGGCTCCGGCTGGGTCGCCACCGCCGCCTTCGGGCTGACGCTGCTGGCCGGGTTCGCCGTCCGGCCGCCCCGCCGCGAACAGGCTATCAGGTTGCTGCTGCCGCTGTTGGTGGTCGGCACCACCGTGCTGGGCATCGCCTACGTCAGCCAATCCTCCCGCTGGTTCGCCGTGCGGCATCTCGTGCCTGCGATCCCCTTCCTGGGCCTGCTGGTGGCCTGGGCGCTCGACGGCCTCTGGTCGCGCTGGCGGCCGCTGCTCCCGCTGGCGTTGCTCCTTCTGACCCTGGCCTACTGGCCCACCTGCAGCCGGTTCGTGTACGCCAAGACGCTGGAGGTGGTGGACCCCTTCGATCCGACGGCCGACTACCGATACCTGATCGAGCGTGCCGGGTCGGACGATCTGGTGTACTTCAACGTGCTCAGCAAGGCCGGTTGGTACGAGAACCTGCGGCAGTCGGGCGACCCCGCCTGGTCGTATGCGATGCGGTGGGACCCCATCATCGAGCCGATGGAGCGCATCGCCGCCCGCATCACTCGGGACACGGAGCGGTACCAGCGGCTGTGGTTTGTGCTCTATAAGGGGACCTTCGGGCCGAACGTCGACCTGAAGGTGTGGCTTGACGACCGGTTCTTCCCGGCGGGGGGCGAGTGGCAGGGGGACACCCTCTACCTGGCCTACGCCGCGCCCCAGGCCGGGTGGACCGAGGTGTCTTCGGACGCGCTGTTCGGGGGGCTCATCCGGCTGCAGACCGCGCATCTCACGCCCCAGGTGGAGCCCGGCGGCGTGTTCGCCGTCGAACTGCGGTGGGAGGCGGTGGAACCGGTGTCGACGGACTACAAGGTCTTCGTCCACCTGACGGACGAAAGCGGCGCGCTGCTGGCCCAGCACGACGGCATCCCCGGCAGCGGCTCCCGTCCGACCACCACCTGGGAGCCTGGACAGGTCGTGACGGACCGGCACGGCGTGTTCCTCCCGACCCAGATACCCCACCGGATGCGGGTGTGGGTCGGCCTGTACGACCCGGCGACCGGGGAGCGGCTCCTCCTTCCTGATGGGAGCGACCGGGTCGAACTGACGACGCTGGAATTCCCCTAGGGAGAGCGTGATTGCGACGAACGCCTCCCTCCCGAGGAGATATATGCCCGAATGTGAAGGCTCTGCAAAGGTTTCCGTCGCCGTTGAGGTAGAAGAGAAGTCGTTCCTGAACCTGCGGGCGGGGTTGCTGCGCCCCTGGCTCAACGGCCCAGCAGCGCGTCGGCTGCTCGCCCGGTACCGGAAGGTGTCGCCCGGCGTGCGGTTGGAACTGGGATTACGGCTGCGCATCTGCCCCTTCGAGGAAGTGGCGCGGCTGGTGCCGCCCGAGGGATCGGTGTTGGACCTGGGGTGCGGCTATGGCCTGCTAAGCCTCCTCCTGGTCGGAGAGTCGAACCGGCGGGAGGTCGTGGGGATCGACCTGCAGGAAGAGCGGGTGCGGATCGCCCGCGAGGCGGCGAGGCCGGGGGAGTCGGTCCACTTCTTCCAGGGGGACATCCTGGAGGTCCCTTTCGGCCAGCCCACCTGCATCGTGATGAACGACGTCCTCCATCACATCCCGCACACGCGGCAGATCCCCCTGCTGTGTAAGTGCTACGAGAGCCTGCCCCCCGGCGGGTTGCTGATCATCAAGGACGTGGACAAGGTGACCGTCTGGAAGTACATCTGGAACTATGTGCACGACTTCATCCGGAACCGCAACCTGCCGTTCTACTGCCTCGACACGCCGATCCTGCTGGCGCTGCTGGAGATGATCGGCTTCCAGATCGAGATCACCCGGCTGGACGCCGGGTATCCATATCCCCACGTGTTGTACCTCTGCCGCAAGCCTTCCTGAGCAGGGGGTGTCTGCACCACAGGGACACACAGAGGGCGCAGAGGTTCCCCATAAATCACAGAAAGGCCTCTGTGTCCTCCGTGTCTTCGTGGTTCCCCCTTCGACCCGCACGGACCGGCCCGCTTCGTCGTTGGACGGCCCGCAGCCCCTCCACCGCGTACATCGCCCCGCCCACCAGCCCCGCCGCCGCCGAGACGGCGTACATCGAGAGCGACATCGAGGCCGCCGTGTTACCGTTCACCCCCGCCGGACCGAAGAGAGCCACGACGGTCCAATCCCGCACGCCCACCCCGCCGATGGAGACCGGGATCATCAGGCTGATGGAGATCAGCGGTGCGGTGATGAAGAAATAACCCAGCGGAAGATCGATCCCCACCGCCCGCCCGCAGAGGAAGTTGATGAGGATGTTGACCAGGTTGAACAGGAGCGAGATCGCCAGCGCCTGGACGATCGCCCGCCAGCCACACCCCGTGACCGCGGCGTAGAGCCGGCCGAGGAAGCCGGAACCGCTCAGGGAGAACCGTTCGGGCAGCCAGGCGGTGATCCGCCGGAGGACCCGCCCCTCCAGCATCAGCGCGCCGGCCAGCAGCCCCCCTCCGGCGACCCCCACCAGCAGCCAGACCAGCCACGGGGCCAGATAGGGTGCGCTGAAGGGGAGCGCGCCCAGCCCCAGCGCCAACAGCACCAGCAACCCGGTCATCCGGTCCACCAGCACCGTCCCTACCGCCGCCGTGGTCGGCGTGTCCTGGGTCAACTCCAGCGCCCGCACCACGTCCCCGCCGAAGCCGGTGGGGAGGAAACTGTTGAAGAACGCGCCGACGAAGTAGAGATAGACCAGCCGTCCGAACGGGACCCGCAGATCCAGCGCGCGCAGGAGCACCGACCACCGGACCGCCCGGATGATCAGGCTGATCACGAAGAGGCCAAAGGCGGTCCCCAGCAGGCGAAGGTCGGCGGTCCGCAACACAGCCAGGGTCTCTCCCAGGCCGATCTTCCAGAGCAGGAAGGCCAGCGCGCCGACGCCGATCAGGGCGCGGAGGCCGCCGAGCCATATCTTCCGTTGCGAAGAGGTATCTTTGATCATACCCTGTAGCGCATCCTGTCTCGGTTTGGGCTCCACCACAGAGGCACGGAAGAGACAGAGGTTTCCCCGTGGTGAATCCAACGGATGATACACCAAAGTCGAGAGATCGGGAAGCGGTCGTTTGACTGTGGTACCGTTGACGGTAGAATTCCCTTTGACTCGCGGAGGGAGGGTATGGAGTGGCTTGAGGTCAGCCTAGAGGTGGACAGCGAAGTGGCGGAAGCGGTCGCCGAGGTGCTCTCCCGTTTCGCCCACAGGGGGGTCGCTATCGAGGCCGGCCCGGAGGGGATCGGGACCGGCCCGGTCGTGGTGCGGGCCTACCTCCCTGTGGACCGCCGTCTGCCCCAGACCCGCCGACGGCTCGAAGAAGCGCTCTGGCACCTGAGCCAGATCCGGCCTCTGCCCGAACCGACCTTCCGCCGCATCGCCGAGGCGGACTGGGCCGAGGCGTGGAAGCAGCACCTCCGCGTCCTCCACATCGGCCAGCGGGTCGTGGTCCGCCCCTCCTGGCTGGAATATGACCCGCGAGAAGGGGAGGTGGTGATCGTCCTGGACCCCGGGATGGCGTTCGGGACGGGGCTCCATCCCACCACCCAGATGTGCCTGATGGCGTTGGAGGGGCACGTCCAGCCAGGAACGTCGCTGCTGGACCTGGGGACCGGCTCGGGGATCCTCTCCATCGCCGGGGCGAAACTGGGGGCAGGGAGGGTGCTAGCGTTGGACAACGACCCGCAGGCGGTGGAGGTGGCCCGGGAGAACGTCCGCCGCAACGGGGTGGCGGACCGGGTGACGGTGATGGAGGGATCGCTGGACCAGGCTCACGGCCGCTTCGACCTGGTCGTGGTCAACATCCTGGCGAAGGTCATCGTCGAGATGCTGGGGCAGGGCCTGGCAGCGCGGCTGACGCCGGAAGGACGGCTGATTCTCGCCGGGCTGATCGACAACCAGGAGACAGAGGTGGTAGAGGCGTTGCATCGGGCCGGCCTTGAGGTGCTGGAACGGCAACAGATCGACGATTGGGTAGGGTTGATCGCCGGCAGGAGATGAGCGTCACCACCCCGGGCCGCGCGGCTGGCTGTCGATCAGGTCCTCCAGCGGCCGGTCCGGTCCGGTCCCCTGGACGCGGATCCATTCGATCACCGGCTCCCGCCAGTGGATCCCCGTGTCGTAGGCGTCGGGGTCCTGGCGGGAGAAGAGATAGCCGTTGCCGCCCTGATAGATGTAACTGTTGACCAGGACGCGGTAGGTGGCCTCAGGGTCGATGGGGGAGCCGTCGTCCAGCACGACAGCCAGGTCGTCCCCGATCCCCTCCATCCGCATCCCGGCCACCGCCCCGCCACAGCAGCGGAGGTTCTCCACGACCTCCTCACCGGTCAGTTCCACCTCGATCAGCGTGTTCTCGAAGGGCAGGACGGCCACGATGTCGGCCAGAGTGATCTCGCCCGGCGGGATGTCCTCCCGGAAACCGCCCAGGTTAGAGATCGCCAGGTCCGCTTCGGGAACGTACCACAGCCAGGCGTCGGTCACCAGGTTGTACATCTCCCAGCCGACGGGGATGCCGTCGGCGGTGTAGCCGATCACCTCTCCCAGGGCATCCTCGGCCTCGCCGGCCCACCGGTCCACGATCGCTGCGACCTCCGGGTCTGGCGGGACGGGAGGCCCCTTGGTGGTCCGGTAGCGATTCCATATAGCCTGCGCCTCCTGGTCCACCACCGTGCCGGTGGCGGGGTCGTAGAAGATGTCGGCGCGGACGGCGTAGGCCATATGGGCTCCGGGGGCGATCACCTGGACGCCCAGCCGCTCGGCGATCGCCAGCCGGTGACAATGGCCGCCGGCCAGGAGGGGGACCCCCAACTCGGCGGCGACAGGGGCCAGGTCCAGCAGGTCGCCCCCGCAGACATGGCTGACGACGATGACCAACTCGGCTCCCTCGGCGCGGGCGCGCGGGACCGTCTCCCTCAGGGCCTCGGCGTATTCGCCGAAGGCCAGCCCTTCCACGTGCTCAGGCAGCACGATCTCCGGCGTCGTCTCCAGGCTGAGGCCGACGACGCCGACCCGGACGCCGTTGACCTCGCGGACGGTGTACGGCTGGGCGTAGGGTGGGGGTCGACCGGTCTCGGCCTCGGTGAGGTTGGCGGAGAGGAAGGGGAAGTTCGCCTGGGCGGCCCGCTCCGCCAGCACCTCCGGCCCGTAATCGAAGTCGTGGTTACCCAGCGCGGCACCGTCGTACCCCATCCGGTTGAAGACCTCAACGGTGGACTCCCCTCGGAACCAGGAGGAGATGGCCGGGCCGACCCACATATCGCCGCCGCTGAGCAGGAGGGCAGTGTCCGACCGGGGATCGTACCCCTCCTCCAGAAGGGCGGCCATCAGTCCGGCCGCTCCGCCGATCGTATAAATCCCATCCTCCCGCGGCTCCAGGTACCCGTGCTCGTCCGAGGTGTAGAAGATCGTGATCTGGCGAACCTCCGCGGTCGACGATGGGGAGGGGATTGGGGAGGGAGCAACGCAGGCGGCCAGCAGGCCCAGCAGGGCGAAGAGGGCGACGAGGCGTTTCATTCCTCCTCCCTGGACGGGGGTTCGGGGGGCAGGTCCCCCATCTGGACCCGCAGCGCCCGCAACTGACGGCGCAGACGCTGGATCCGCCGGTGGGTCTCCCTCTCCCGCTTGAAATCGGAGCGGCGGTGCTTGGCAAAGGCCAGTTCCGTCGCCAGCCGGTAGTACTTGCCCAGCCGCCACCAGCGGACGACGTCGCCGCGGAGGAGGGTCCACGTCCGCTCCCGGACCCGTGCCCAGTAGGATTGGATGACCCGATAGTCGGCCTCGCTGATCGTTCCCCTCTGGACCTCATCTTTCAGGTACTGGGCGATCCAGGCCCGCTCCCGGACGGAGGCCCACACGATGATGGCGAACAACATCAGCACGCCCCCCCAATCGGAGACGAAACTGAACAGGAGGGGCCAGCAGGCAAAGACGGCCAACGTCGCGCCAGCGTTGTGGAGGGCATGGAAAGTGATCCCCGCGCCCAGGCCCAGGAAGGGAGCCGTGATCTTGACCGCCCAGCGGGGGGAGGTACGGGCCAGGGCGAACCCCAACCCGGTGCAGCCGGTGAAGAGGGCGTGGTTGAGGCCGAAGAGAACAGCGCGGAAGAAGGCCAGTTTCAGGGTGCCCACCACGCCCCCGACGTCGAAGGCGTGCAGGAAGTAGAACAGGTTCTCCGTCGTGGCGAACCCGAAGCCGACCAGTCCCCCGTAGAGGATGCCGTCTAGCGGTGTATCGATCTCGCGGCGATAGAAGATAAAGAGCAGGAGAAGGGCCAGGCCCTTGAAAGGCTCCTCGGTGAGCGGAGCGATCAGGCTGGCGGAGAGCAGATCGGTCCCCAGGCCGGGGTCGGCCAATTCGGAGAGGGGGACGTCCAGTAGAACCTGGGAAACGAGGGAGAGGACGACAGCGGGGACGGCACCCCAGAAAAAGGCGGCGGCGATGAGGTGCAGCGGCTCTTTCTCATACCGATCGAACCACCAGAGGATCATCGCGTAGAACAACATCGGCACGACGGCCAGGACGAAGGCAGTCAGCAAGCCAACCAGGAGTTCCATCAGCGTTCCTCCTACAGGGCTGGGGGGGTGGGAGCCCATCCCCATCGGCGGACAATCTTGGCATAGGTAGAGAACACATGCAGCCAGGGGAGGCTGATCCGACCGCGGATGCGACCGGCACGGAGGCTCTCCAAGAAGGCGGCGGGCGAGTCGAAGGGAGGGAGCACCACCACCGCCTGACCGATCTCCCAGACCGTGTGGGCGTCGCTTCCGGCGGTCATCGGCAGGCCACGCTGGAGGGCGAGGGCGCGGGCGGCGCGGTTGTCGGCGGGGAACAGGCAGCGAGCGTTGAACCCCTCCAGAAAATCGACCCGATCGAGCAGGTCGAACGTGGCCTTCCGCATCGCCTCTCGCCGCAACCGGTCCAGGGGGTGGGAGATACCGACCACCCCGCCTTGCTGGCGGACCCGGTCGATGCTCTCCTCTGGCGATAGCCCCGGCGGGACGGGCTCGGTGAGGAAGTAGGCGATCAGTTCCCCGTGGGTGGTACGGATCTCCTGACCGACGATGATCCGTTCTGGGTCCATCTCCTTGAGCCGCAGAGCCCCCGCGATGGTATTGTGGTCGGTGACGGCGATCCGGTCCAATCCCTTCCGACGGCATGCGTCGAGAAAGGCCTCCAGCGAGGTCAGGCTGTCGCGGGAGTAGAGGGTATGCGTATGAAGGTCGCAAACCCAGCGGGGCTCCTCTTCCATCACGCGGGGAGAATTGTACACCACCTTAGGGGCTACCGCAACTCTCGGCCCCCATCAGCGATGTCCGTAACAGTCTGGCAGGAGAGGAATCCTGAACGAATTAACGAAGCGGGGATGAGCCTCCGCTTCGTTAACCCGTTTGCGATTCGTCGTCCCCTCCACCCACGGCCTCCCCACCTGTCAACGTATTACAGGCACCTATAAGCGATTCGCTTTGCCAATTCGGCTCAAGTGGTATAGAATTATACCGGTCAGTTGAACGATCTCACAGATGGCACCAGGCTTCTTTCGGAAAATGGACTTCCCTGTTTGAGACACCAGGGCGCTGGTCGGTTGTGCTCTCCGGCAAGCGCCCTTTATGACCTGTGGTCCGCGTGCTCAATCCATCGTTGAGGTGAGGAAGGAGGTGGACGAGGGAGTGCCGTAACGGATCTCCGGGGAACGGCTTTCCAGGATTTCACAAGGAGGTCAGGCCTATGATCCGAGAAGTCGCCATCGTAGGGGTGGGGTGGAGCCCGTTTCGCTCTATCACGCCCGACCTCTCCTACAAGGAGATGATGTACGAAGCCGCCGTTCGCGCCTATGAGGACGCCGGGATCGACCCACGCCGGGATGTGGACAGTTTCGTCACCGTGGCTGAGGACTTCAACGAGGGGACCAGCATCTTCGACGAGTACGTGCCCGACCAGTTGGGCGCGCTCCACCGTCCGGTGCAGACCATCACCGGCGACGGGATCCACGGCATCGCGGCGGCGGTGATGCAGATCCTCACCGGTCAGTTCGACGTCGTCGTCGTCGAAGCCCACAGCAAAGCCTCCAACGTCCTGACCCTCCCCCACATCCTGGCCTACGCGATGGACCCTGTCTTCAACCGACCGTTGGCAGCCCATCCCTACTTCATCGCCGGGATGGAGATGCGGCGGTACCTGGCGGAGACGGGGACACCCCTGGAGGCGTGCGCCCAGGTGGTGGTCAAGAACCGGGCCAACGCGCTTCGCAACCCCTTGGCCGGGTACGGTGCCGATCTGACCATCGACGACGTGCTGGCGTCGGAGCCCATCGCCGAGCCGCTCACCCGGTTGGCCTGCGCCGACCACGCCGACGGGGCGGTGGTGATGGTGCTGGCCTCAGGGGAGACCGCCCGCGCCCTCACCGACAGGCCGATCTGGGTGCGGGGGATCGGCTGGGCCAACGACACCTTCTGGCTGGAGAGCCGCCCGTGGGGGCAGGCCCGGTACGCCTACCTGGCCGGGCAGATGGCCTACAGCACCGCCGGGATCAAGAGTCCGCGAACGGAGATCGACTTCGCCGAGATCGACGACACCTTCGCCTACAAGGAACTGCAACACCTGGAGGCACTGGGGCTCTGCAAGCCAGGCGAAGCGGGGGCGTGGACCCTGGAAGGCGGCACCGAGTTGGAGGGAGAGTTCCCGGTGAACCCCTCCGGGGGCAGTTTGGGCGAGGGGCACCTGCTGGACTGCACGGGGCTGGCCCGCGTGCTGGAGGTGGTGCTCCAACTCCGGGGCGAGGCCGGTCCACGGCAGATCGAAGACGCCGAGGTCGGCCTGGCCTTCGCCTGGCGCGGCGTGCCCACCACCAGCGGGGCCGCTGTGATCTTGAGCAACTGAGGAGGCTGGCGATGGGACGGAACCGAGTCGCGATCGTCGGTGCGGGGATGACCAAGTTCGTCCGCCGCGCCCAAGAGACGGCGAAAGAACTGGCCTGGAAAGCGGCCAGCAAGGCGTTGGAATCCTGCGAACTGACCCTGGATGACATCGACGCCGTCGTCGTGGACACCGCGCCGGACGCGTTCGACGGTATCCATATGAACGCCGAGTACCTCTCCGACGGCGCGGGAGGGTGGGGCAAGCCGGTCATCCGCGGCTACGTCGGCGGCGGCACGGGGGTTTTCGCCGCCATCCAGGGCTGGTACCACGTCGCCAGCGGCCTCTTCGACACCGTCCTGGTCGTCTGCGAGGAGAAGATGTCCTCCTGCCAGCCCCATCCCCAGGGGGCCTTCCTCACCATTTTCGATCACACCACCGAGCGTCCCCTCAAGCCGAACCTCCTGTGGATATTCGCCCTGGAGATGAACGCCTACATGTCCCGCTACGGCCTCTCCAAGAAGGACATCGCCCTCGTCGCCGTCAAGAACAAGCGAAACGCCGCCGACCACCCGGCCGCCCTGCTGGGCGACCCCGACATCACCGTCGAGGACATCCTGAACACCGAGGTCCTGGCCTGGCCGGTGCAGCGGGGGGATGTGAGCCCCATCAGCGACGGGGCGGTGGCGCTGGTGATGTGCGCCGAGCACGTCGCCCGCCGCGTCACCGACAAGCCGGTCTGGGTGGAGGGAGTAGGCTGGAGCCTGGATACCGCCTACTGGACCAACCGCGACCTCTCCTACCCCACCTACGTGGAGGAGGCGGCGCGGATGGCCTACAAGATGGCCGGGATCACCGAGCCGCGCAAACAGATCCACATCGCCGAGCCATACGACCCCTTCGACTACAAAGAACTCCACCACCTGGAGGGGCTGCTGCTCTTCGACAAGGGGAAGGCCCCGGAGGCGACGGCGCTGGGGATCACCCAGCGGGACGGCGACCTGCCGGTCTGTCCCAGCGGTGGACTCCTGGGCGTGGGCAACCCCATCGCCGCTGCCGGGCTGATGAAGGTGGCCGAGATCTTCTGGCAGTTGCGCGGTGAGGCGGGCGCCCGCCAGGTGCCGGGGCAGCCCAAGCGCGGGGTGGCCCAGGCCTGGGGCGACCTGATGCAGGTCGGCACGGTGATCGTGTTGGGGATCTAGGAGGGGGAAGATGAAAGAGCACGTGTACGAGACCGTCTATCTGCGGGAGAAGGACTTTCAAGAGGGGCGCGTCCTCTTCGAGACCTGGGACCCGAACGCCCGCTACGCCTGGGACGCCGGGATCGCCATCGGTCGGTTCCTCCAGGAGCTGAAGGCCGGGCGGCTGGTGGGGACCCGCTGCGCGAACTGTGGCCGGGTGATGGTCCCGCCCCGAATGTTCTGCGAGCACTGCTTCGTCCCCATCGACGAGTTCGTCCCGCTGGAGGACACCGGCACCGTGATCACCTTCTCCCTCTGCTACGTCACCTGGGACATGGTCCGCATTGAGGAGCCGCAGATCCCCGCCGTCATCGGTATCGACGGGGCCTCACCGGGGATGGGCATCATGCACCTCCTGGGTGAGGTGGACCCGAAAGCGGTGAAGATCGGGATGCGGGTCGCAGCCGTCTGGAAGCCGCCCGAGGAACGGGAAGGGGCGATCACGGACATCCTGTACTTCAAGCCCCTCTAGTCACCAAGTCAGCGAATCAGCGAGAGGTGCAAAATGAGCCTGATGTATCGAATCCAACACCCGCGGGACGCCCTCGTCTGGGAAGGAGAGATCCCGCTCTTCAGCCGATACACGATGGGGATCGCTGGTGAGCGGTTCTTCAGGGAGATCATGGAGAACGGCCGGCTGATGGGCACCCGCTGCCCCGAGTGCGACCTGATCTACGTGCCACCCCGCCTCTACTGCGAGCAGTGCTTCGCCCACCTGGACGAGTGGGTCGAGGTGCCGTCCACCGGCCAGGTGCACACCTACACCATCGTTCACGCCGATCTGGACGGGAACCCCCTGGAGGAGCCTCGGATCCTGGCCTTCATCCACATCGACGGCACCGACGGCGGGCTGGTCCACTACCTGGGCGAGGTCGATCCCGACCAGGTCTGCATCGGGATGTGCGTGGAGGCCGTCTTCAAGGACAAGGCGGAGCGAAAAGGCGGCATCCTGGACATCGCCTATTTCCGACCCGTTGGGTAGTTGACAAGGAACCACAGAGGCGCAGAGGACACAGAGTTTTCTCGTGCCCTTCTCTGTGTTCTCTGTGTCTCTGTGGCCCACAACAGAGCAGAGGAGGTAAGGCAAGGCAAAATGGCTTCCAACTTCGTTCGCGTGCGCGACAACCTCGGCAGCATCTACACCCGTTTCTGGACGTCGGAGACCGCCGTGATGGTGACGATGGCCCTCCTGGTAGGACTGGGCGGCGGGTTCGGCGCGGTGGTCTTCCGATGGCTCATCAACACCTTCCAGCGCTTCTTCTTCGACACGCTGGGGGAGTGGCTCTCGTTTATGGGCCCCTACTACGTCATCGTTGTCCCGGCTGCGGGCGGTCTGCTAGTCGGACCGATGATCTACTTCCTGGCCCGCGAGGCCAAGGGGCACGGTGTGCCTGAGGTGATGGAGGCGGTGGCCCTGCGTGGCGGCCGCATCCGCCCCATCGTCGTCGTGGTCAAGTCCCTGGCCTCTTCCATCTGCATCGGCTCCGGCGGTTCGGTCGGCCGCGAGGGGCCCATCGTCCAGATCGGCTCCGCCCTGGGCTCCACTATCGGCCAGTTGCTCCACCTGTCGGACCAACGGATCCGCAACCTGGTCGCGTGCGGCGCGGCGGCCGGGATCGCGGCCACCTTCAACGCCCCGATCGCCGGGGTGATGTTCGCTCTGGAGATCATCCTGGCCGAGTTCGGCCTGATGCAGTTCACCACCGTGGTCGTCGCCTCCGTCACCGCCAGCGTCATCGGCCGCATCTACTTCGGCGACGTCCCGGCCTTCCCCATCCCTCCCTACGCCCCGGCCAGCGTGTGGGAACTGCCCATCTACGCCCTGCTCGGCGTCGTCGCCGCCTTCGTCGGCGTGGGCTTCACCCGCATCCTGTACTGGTTCGAGGACCTCTTCGAGGCCTGGCGCTTTCCGGAGTACCTCAAGCCCGTGGCTGGCGGGCTGCTGATGGGCCTGATGGGCTTTTGGCTCCCCGACCTGTTCGGCGTAGGATACGGAGCCATCGAGGCGGTCCTGCACAACCAGCTGGTGCTCTCGACGGTCGCCCTGCTGGCGGTGCTCAAAATCCTGGCGACCTCCATCACCATCGGCTCCGGTGGGTCCGGCGGCGTCTTCGCCCCCTCTCTGTTCATCGGCTCGATGCTCGGCGGCGTCTTCGGCCTGATGGTCCACCAGTGGATGCCGGAGGGGACCGCCGTGCCGGCCGCCTACGCGCTGGTGGGGATGTCCGCCGTCTTCGCCGCCGCCGCCCGCGCGCCCATCACCTCCATCCTCATCCTCTTCGAGATGACCCAGGATTACCGGATCATCCTCCCTCTGATGCTCTCCACGGTCATCAGCACCGTCGTCGCCCGTCACCTCTACCGAGAGAGTATCTACACCCTCAAACTGAAGCGGCGAGGGATCGACGTCTATGCCGGGAAGAATCTGAACCTGATGCGGACCATCCTGGTGGGAGAGGCGATGACGCCCATCGACCAGATGGTCACGGTGACGCCGGATACACCCCTCACCGAACTGGCCCGCATCTTCGACGAGACCCACCATCACGGGCTGGTGGTGCTGGACGAGAAGGGGGAACTGTACGGGGTGGTCACCCTGGCCGACCTGGAGCGGGCCGCGTCGGAACAACTGATGGCGGGGAAGGTGCGCGACATCTGCACGACGCGGGTGCGTACCGCCTTCCCCGATGAGACGCTGGAGGACGCCCTCCGCCATTTCGGCGCGCTGGACGTGGGCCGTATCCCGGTGGTGGACCGGGCCAACCCCCGGCGCGTCGTGGGGCTTCTCCGCCGGGGCGACATCATCCGCGCCTACTCCCAGGCTTACATCGACGAGCAGGCCCGACTGACCCATATGGAGCGGGTCCAACTCCAACATAGGCTGGGCGTCCACATCGTGGAGATCCCGCTGCGGGACGGGGACGGCGCGGTCGGAAGAACCCTGCAGGAACTCCACATCCCGCCCAAGTGCGTCATCGCCTCCATCCGCCGCGGCGGTCGGGTCCTCATCCCGCGCGGTCACACCCGCCTGGAGGCCGGCGACGTGATCATCGCCCTGGTCACCGAGGATGGAGAGGAAGCCTTGCGCGCTTGCCTGACCAACGGAGGGGGAAACCACACATCATAGGCAACCGGGACTCGGCCGTCAGGAAACCACAGAGACACGGAGAGCACAGAGGAACTTTTGGAGAAAAACTCTGTGTCCTCTGTGCCTCTTGGTAAAGCAGACAGCAGGGGGCGGGGGACATGACCATTTTGATCGGGACCAGTGGCTTCAGTTACGACGACTGGGTGGGTCCAGTGTACCCACCGGACCTGCCCAAGCAGGAGTGGCTTTCGTTCTACGCCCGTGAGTTCCCGACCTGTGAGTTGAACTTCACCTTCTACCGCATCCCCAGCCCCCACACCCTGGCCCGAATGGCGGACAAGGTGCCCGACGGGTTCCTCTTCTCCGTCAAGGCCTTCCAGGGCATCACCCACGAGCGGGAGGACCCGGAGCCGTTGGTGCGGGAGTTCGTCGAAGCGCTGAGGCCGCTCCAGGAGGAGGGGAAATTCGCCTGCGTGCTGGTCCAGTTCCCCTACTCCTTCCGCGCTACCGAGGAGAACCGGGACTACCTCCGTCGGCTGCGCGACGGTTTCGGCGACCTGCCGGTGGTGGTGGAGTTCCGCCGGAGGGAGTGGGTCTCGCAGCGCACCTTCGACGACCTGCGGGCCCTGCGTTTTGGCTTCTGCTGTGTGGACCAACCCCGGCTGCGCGGGCTGATCCCCCCCGTCGCCGTGGCGACGGGCCCCGTGGCCTACGTCCGTTTCCACGGCCGCAACGCTGCCAAGTGGTGGCAGCACGAGGAGGCCTGGGAACGGTACGACTATACCTACAGCGACGAGGAACTAAAGGAGTGGGTGCCCAAGATCCGCCAACTGGACACCGAAGCGGACCTCACCCTCGTCTATATGAATAACCACTGGCGGGGACAGGCGGTGGGGACGGCGAGGCAGTTGCGGGAACTGATACAAAACCCAGAACCCAGAACTCAGAACGCGTGATGCGTGATACGTGACAGGAGGTCACCCAATGGCAACCGCGCGCGTGAAATGGGTGGAGAAATTGCAGTTCGTGGGGATCGATTCGACCAAGCACTCGGTGGTGATGTCCGCCGCGGGCGAGGAGAACGGGATCGGGATGAAGCCGTCCGAGTTGCTGCTGGTGGCCCTGGGCGGCTGCACGGCCTACGACGTGGTCAACATCCTCACCAAGAAGCGACAGCATCTGACCGGCCTGGAGATTGAGATCACCGGCGAGCAGGAGCCTGATCCGCCCTGGACCTACAGGAAGGTTCATCTAACCTACCGGCTGCGGGGAAAGGGGCTGAGCGAGAAGGCTGTGCGGGACGCGATCGAACTATCCAAGAACAAATATTGCTCGGTGGGCGCTACGGTGGGCGCTGCCGCAGAAATCACCTACGACTACGTGATCGAGGAGGAACAATGAGCGTCAAGACGGTGGCAGAACTGATGGCCATCTCCGCCCGCACCGCACCGAAGGCGGCCGGGCGGGACTTCGTGGTGGTGGAGATCGTGGAGGGGGAGGACCTCCGACGGCTGGGCGAGGCGATGATCGCCTACGGGGAGCGGACCGGAAGATCGAACTTCGATCGGGACGGCCAGAACGTGCTCGACTCAGAGGCGGTCGTGCTGATCGGCCTGAAAGACGCAGACGTGCTGGGGCTGAACTGCGCCGCCTGCGGCAGCGAGACGTGCATCGAGCCTAACACCGTAGAGGGGGAGTTCCAGGGCCCCAACTGCGCCATGCGCATCCTCGATATGGGCATCGCCATCGGCTCGGCGGTCAAGACCGCCGCGATGCTCAACGTGGACAACCGCGTTATGTACCGGGCGGGGGTGGTGGCGCGAGAACTGGGCCTCATCGACGCCGACCTCGTGATGGGCATCCCCCTCTCCGCCACCGGCAAGTCCATCTACTTCGACCGGTAGAAAGGACCACAGAGGCACGGAGAGCACAGAGGAGAGATAAAAGTCTGTGCCCTCCGTGCCTCTGTGGCGAATTTCCAAGGAGAGGGTCCCTTGCGCATTGGGCAACTCACCGACTGTTACAAACCGGTGATCAACGGCGTGACCCACTTCGTCTCCCTCCACAAACGGGTCCTGGAATCCTGGGGTCACGAGGTCTACGTCTTCACTCTCGGCAACGTGGACTATCCCGACGACGAGCCCCGCGTCATTCGCTCGCCCGCCGTCCCGCTCTCCGATACCGGCTATCACCTGAGTTTCCGGTACTCCCGACACGCCCGACAGCTGGCAGCGACGATGGATGTGCTTCACATCCACCACCCCTTCCTGGCCGGACGGCAGGCCGTGCAGATCGTGCAGGAGACAGGGATCCCTCTCGTCTTTACCAACCACACCCGTTACCACCTCCAGGCTCGCTACTACCTTCCCTTTATCCCGGACGAACTCTCCGATGGGTTTCTTAAGGCGTATCTCTCCCGCTTCACCGCCCTGTGCGACCTGATCGTCGTTCCGGCGCGAGGTGTCGCGGACTGGCTGCGAGAGATTGGCGTGGAGGCTCCTATCGAGGTCATCCCCAACGGGGTCGACGTGGAGCGCATCGCCCATCCCCCGGCCCCCCTCTCCAAGGCGGACGTCGGCCTGCCGGAGGAGGCCGTGGTCGCTATCTGGGTGGGGCGGATCGGTCCGGAGAAGAACCTGGAGTTCCTCCTGCGGGCCTTCAACCGCGCCGCAGCGGAGGTGCCGTCCCTCTACCTGCTCATCGTCGGCGATGGGCCCAAACGGGACGATCTGGAGGAGTTCGCCCATTGGGCAGGCCTGGATGGGCGCGTCCGGATGGTCGGCGCGGTGCCCTACGAGGAGGTCCCTAACTGGCTGGCGATGGCCGACTTCTTCGCCATCACCTCAACAGCAGAGTCCCACCCCCTCTCCCTGCTGGAGGCCCTGGCCGCCGGACTTCCAGCCCTCGGGATCGCCGCGCTTGGGGTGGAAGATAGCGTGATCGATGGCGAGAACGGCTTGCTTTGTCCCGAAGACGTAGATGCGTTCGCCCAGCGGATGGTACGCCTGGCGACGGACGGTGACCTGCGGGCCCGCCTGTCCGCGGGGGCCCGACAAAGCCGTCACCGGTTCGACATCCGCAATACCTCCGCCCAGTTGCTCGCCCACTACGAGCGGCTCGTGGAGGGACACCGCCGAAGAAGGAATGGCTAGAGGGCGGGTCGGACTGGGCCGCCGCGGGGAGATGCTGGCCGCGCAGACGCTGGCCCGCCAGGGCTACGAGATCGTGGTCCGAAACTGGCGATGCGAGGCCGGAGAGGTGGACATCGTGGCCCGAAAGGACGGGGTCTGGCACTTCGTCGAGGTGCGAACCCGGCGCGGCCGGGACTTCGGCACCCCTGAGGAATCGCTGACGCCCCCCAAGCGGGCCCGGATGATCGCCGTGGCCGAACACTACCTGGCGGCGCACGGCCTGGAGGACGTGGACTGGCGGCTGGATCTGGTAGCGGTGGAGATGGACCAGGCGGGGCGGCTGGTGCGGATGGAGATGATAGAGAACATCGTGGAGGAGCCGTTGTGACCGGCCCTAAGAGAAGAGAACAAATGGGAGGGCCTCGTCTCCGGAAGGACATTCTCGGGCGGGTTGGCCTGGCGGTGCTGGGAGGGCACCTGCTGGCCGTCGCCATCTGCTTCCTCGACGGCCGATGGACCTGGATGAGATTTGCCGTCTCGCTCCAATACGTCGCGATAGGGGCCCTCGTCGTGGGCGCGGCGGGGGTACTCTCTCAGACCTTCGCCAGCCCCCGTTACCGGCAATTCAACTGGTGGCTACCTCACAGCCACATCCTGCGGGATCCGGAGTTCCTCCGTTACCTGAAAGAGGAGCGGAAACGGGCCTTTCGGTTCCTTGCACTCTCCTCCCTGGTCGCCGCGATCCTCTACGGGAGCAGTCGGGTCATCCTTTGCGGGATCGGGTAGGAATGCCCTCGCGCCTTCACACCGGTAGGCCAAGGAGGTCGTAGTGGAGCAGCACCCCCTACTGGTCATCGTCGGCCCTACCGCCGTCGGCAAGACCGCCCTCTCCCTCTACCTGGGTGAGCGGCTGGAAGGGGAGGTGGTCTCCGCCGACTCCCGCCTCTTCTACCGGGGGATGGACATCGGCACGGCCAAGCCGACCCCCGAGGAGCGGGCCCGCGTGCCACACCACCTCATCGACATCGCCGACCCCGACGAGACGGTGGGCCTGGCCGAGTTCAAGCGGATGGCGGAGGAGGCCATCGCCGATGTGCACGCCCGTGGACGCCTGCCGATGCTGGTGGGCGGCACCGGTCAGTACGTGCGGGCCGTGGTGGAGGGGTGGACCCCCCCCGCCGTCCCGCCGAACCCCGCGCTACGGGCCGAACTGGAGGAGCAGGCCCGGCGGGAGGGGGCTGAGGCCCTCCACGCCCGCCTCGCCTCTCTCGACCCCGAGGCAGCCGCCCAGATCGACCCCCGTAACGTCCGCCGGGTGATCCGCGCGCTGGAGGTCTGCCTGACGACGGGGAAGCCCTTTTCGGCCCAGCGGAGACGAATCCCGCCCCCGTACCGGATCCTCCAGATCGGGCTGACGATGGACCGAGAGGCCCTCTACGCCCGCGCCGACGCCCGCATCGAATCGATGATGAAGGCCGGTCTGCTGGAGGAGGTCCGACGACTGGTGGAGGCGGGGTATGGATGGGACCTCCCCTCAATGTCCAGCGTGGGGTACGCCCAGTTTCGGCCCTACTTCGAAGGGAAAGCAACGCTAGAGGAAGTCGTGACCGAGATCAAACGGGCCACCCGTCGTCTCATCCGCCACCAGTACAACTGGTTCCGCCTCAGCGACCCGCGCATCCATTGGTTCGACGTGAGCCGCACCCCGCCGGAAACGATCGAGGCCTTCGCGCGGAGATGGCTTGAGGCCTCGGAGGGGTAGCGATTAGGGGCAGCGATCCTACCCCCTATCCGCCAGTCGGAGGCGCACGAACACCCAGGGCGCGCCCAGCCCACCCCACAGACCAACTAGCCCGTAGCGGACGAACCGGAAGAGGAGGGCCGGTTCCAAGCTGGCGAAACCGATCCGAAGTCCCATCCACAGCCCGAAGAGGACGAGCACGCCCAGCAGGTATCGCAGCACCCGCTTCCATCCCGCGCCGCCGCTGTCGAAGCTCACCCAGCGACGTTCCAGGACGAAGCCCGCACCCATCCCCGCCATCGTCGCGCCCGTGGTGACCCCGTCGGTGGTGGGGAACAGGAAGACCAGCAAGAGGGGCACACCCAGCGCCAGGCCCAGTTGCCAGGCAAGCCCCTTCTCTTCCAACCACCTCTCCCCCTTAGGCTCCGCCCACAGGTAGAGGAATAACAGCGCTGCACCGATGAGATAGCCGCCCAAGAGGTCGGTCGGGAAGTGGACCCCCAGGTAGACGCGGGAGAGAGGGACCAGGATCATCAGGAGAGCAGCCAGGATCCAGAGCCAGGTGCGTCGAAACTGGGAGGCCAGGTATCCCCAGACGACCGTCGCGCTCTGTGTGTGACCGCTAGGGAGGCCACCGCCTCCCGCTTCGGTCAGCGGTCGCACCCGGTCGGTATACTCGAACGGGCGCGGTTGGCCCGCCACCACCTTCGCCACCGCGTTCAGGTAGGCCGAGAAGAGGAACAACACCGTCAGCCGAGCCCCCACCCGCCGGTCCAGGCACCAGTAGACCAGAGGAAGGAGCAGGAGGAAGAACTCCTCTTCTCCCAGGAAGGTGAAGAATTTGAACGGGAGGTCCAGCGTCGGGCTGAACTGCTGGAACCAGATGATCACCTCCACTCCCCAGTCCAGGACGTTTTGCATCGGTCGGTCCTCCTTTCCGCTCTGGCTGCCCCTACAGGGGATGACGACCGTCTTACGACGCCTCGTACCGCCGAAGATAAGCGAGGGCTTGCTCCTCCTTGGCGTTCATAATGACTTCCAGCAACTTGCCGCCGCTCACCGCCTGCACGTCGATGACCTTCACATATTGAGCGTAGGGCGCATCCTCCGGGAGAAGGTCTGGCAGGATGTTGGGCGAATGCTCAAAGAAGGCCTGGTTGAAGATGGCCTCCTCGTCGTCGGGATAGAGCGCGAGGGGGTAGATGTTGGCCTCCACCAGATCCTGGAAGAAGTGGGTGCCGTAGGAGGCTTCGGGCGTTCCGTCTGGACCCGCGAACGCCACCTCGATCAGCATCAGCGTGTTGTAGATGTCGGCGTAGCCCACCCTGACCCCCAGGTCGAGGTTGGCCGTCCCCCACCGGCCCGGACCGATGAGGATGAACCGTCGTCCTTCCAACTGGCGATTCAGCCGTCCAACGACCCGACCGATCTCCTGCTTGGTCGCGTGGTCGGGGATCTGATGGTACCGCTTGGGATCCACGTAGACCACGTATTCGATTCGCTCGACGAGGCCATCAGGGACGAGGCGGGTGGCAGAGAAGATGACATCTTCCTGAGGGACATAAGAGGGGAAGTCGCGGACGGGGCGGGTCTCCCGGCGGCTGAGAGGCCGACACTGGAGGAGGTGCACGATCGGCACGACTCGCCCTCCCTCACGGCGGATCTCCATCGTGAACTCGATGTCCACCGGTCGACCGTAGGCCCGCTCCAGTTTGGTCAGGATGGCCTTCATCAGCGGCACGAAGTCGGTTTCTCGGAGCAGTCGATCGAAGGTGAGGATCATCCGATCGGACGCAAGCCCCGGCCGACGGAACTGAAGGGGTTGAATGTACCCCTCTTTCTCGATAGACACCAACCACTCGATCCCGGGGAAGCGGGCGTGGAGGATCTCGGAGAGCGGAAGCGTGACCAGCCGGTTCTCCTCCAGATCGATCACGTCCACAAAGTGCTGAGAATACTTCTTGATCTCGGCGAGCGTGATCTCCGGACGGAGGTGGGGGTGGCTGAGAGCGACCATCCGAGGGTAGTCGCCGGATACCCGCTCCACCGCCCGGGTACCCAGGCCGAAGACGATCCGCATGAAGCCATCCTCCCTGCGGATGATGTGGCTCCAGCGGAAGGGGTTGCGCCCGAAAGCCACCCCGGCGATCGTAGGGAAGAAATATCGACCGTGTCGTGCCCCCTCCACCCGCTGGATCAGGACGGCCATCCGCTCATCGTAGTCCACCAGTCCCACCTGTCGGCGATACAGAAGGGCGTCCGGGTTCAGGGTGCTGGCGTACACCTGGCGCACCGCGTCCAGTAACGCCCGGAGGTTCTCCTCAGGGGTCCCCTGGTTGGGGCAGAAGACGCTTTCGTACTTACCAGCGAAGGAGTAACCGAAGTTGTCCTCCAGAAGACTGGACGAGCGAACGATCAAGGGAGCTTTGCCCACCTCCTTCACCAGGTCCCGCAACCGCTCCACAACCCGCTCGGGGAACCGCCCCTGCATAAACGACTGCCGTATCTCCGGGTAGTCCTCCTCGATCTCCTCCTTCGTCTTATACTTCTGGTCGGAGAATCGGTACAGGTCGTTCAGGGCCATAAACTCGTAGAAGACGTCGGCGCCGATGAAGTAGGAATCGGGGATCACCACCCGCTGGGCGAGGGGGAAGGGATCCTCCGGATCCGGCTCGTGGAGGATCTTGTAGGCCAGCAGCATCCCGGCGGCCTTGCCCCCGATCTTCCCTCTACCGATGCGGCGCTGGTAGATCTTCTTCAGATCGGAAACGTCGAAGTGCTTCCGCGCCACCCCCACGAACCCCAGTTGATCGCTGATCATCCCCCGGATGAGAACGACGATGATCTGTTGCAGGTGGTGCTGGACCTTGGCCCTCTTTTCCGGCGGAAGCCGTTCGAACTCCTCCGCCTGGGCGAAAAGCATATGCCAGGGGGCCAGTTCGGGGTTGAAGGTGAGGATGATCTCCTCATCCGGCTTACGGGCGCTGAGGACAGACCGGACGATCTCCTCGAACCGTTCGTGGGGGAGGTTCAGGGCGAAATAGAAGTCGGTGAGATGGTCACGAATGATCTCCAGCCGCTCCTCCCACACCTCCGGGCTTTCCTGAAACGGAGGATTGTCCAACCCCTCCTTCTCCTGGGTCAGGATCGCCTTGCGCCTCACCTCCTGTTCGAACTGCTCGGGGGTGATGATACCCCGGTCGAACAGTTCCTGGCGCATCCTCTCTCGGATCTCCCGCGAGAGGATGGGGTACTCCGAAAGTTTCAGGTAGACCGCCAGGACCTTCGGCATTTCTGAGAGGTTTTCGAAGGCCATCATCTCCCCCCTGGCTCATTCGCAGGACCGGCGCAGTGCTGGCTGTTCCACCACAGAGGTCCGAAGGACGCGGCGGCTTCCATTTTTACCGCCCTCGGTGAATTCTCCCGCCCCCTCCATAATCCCCTACGACGTAGGCGCGCGATCTCTGCCAATCGGATATGTCGATTATACCACGATATGCTTCGGCTGGCAGGTTGCCGCTCTCCCCGCCCTGTGTTATAATCCCACCGTGGACGCTGAAGGGCTTCCTCGATGGGCCATCCCGGAGACGGATCGCCAGTGGATGGCGGAGGCCCTGGCCGAGGCGGAGAAGGCCCTGGCCCACGAGGACGTGCCGGTAGGGGCCGTCGCCGTTCGGGATGGGCGGATCGTGGGGCGTGGGCACAACCGGCGAGAGGTAGATCGGGACCCCACGGCCCATGCGGAGATGATCGCCCTGCGGGAGGCGGCCCGCACCCTGGGCGGCTGGCGGCTCCGGGGCGTCACGCTCTACTGTACACTGGAACCATGCCCCATGTGCGCAGGGGCAATGGTCCAGGCCCAGATCGACCGACTGGTCTACGGAGCGGACGATCCCAAGGCCGGGGCAGCCGGTTCGGTCGTAGAGTTGCTGCGGGAGCCCCGGTTCAACCACCGCGTTGCGGTGACGCGGGGCGTGCTGGCCGAGGAGGCGCGGACCCTTCTGAGCCGCTTCTTCGCCAGCCTGCGATCTCGCTGAACAACCGAGTCCACAACGCGGAGGGGTGCCGGAGTGGACGATCGGGACGGTCTCGAAAACCGTTGTGGCCTTTAACGGTCACCGTGGGTTCGAATCCCACCCCCTCCGCCACAGCGGGCAGGGACTTCCCCTGCCCGCTTTCGCTGCCTGGGGAGCCATCCCTGTGGGTGTCCTCCCTTTTAGTGCGCAACGTGCCGCGGCCTCGGGTGTTTGCTGGCGCAAAATGGAAATCTGTGGCAAAATAGCCGTTTGGGACTTCAACATATTAAGACGCTCCAAAGGGGGTTTCGTTATGAAAGAATTGATCGAGATCCGCTGGCACGGTCGGGGTGGACAGGGCGTGGTCACGGCGGGAAAACTTCTGGCTGAGACCGCCCTGGGCACCGGTCAGTACTTCCAGGCCTTCCCCGACTACGGCCCCGAGCGGATGGGAGCCCCTATCCGCTCCTACACCCGCCTCAGTTCCAAGCCCATCACCATCCACTCCCAGGTTGAGAACCCGGACATCGTGTTGGTCCTGGACCCCACGCTCCTCGGCACCGTCTCCGTGACGGAGGGGCTGAAGGAGGACGGTATCCTGCTGGTGAACACCCCAATGAGTCCGGAGGAGGTGCGGGAGATCACCGACTTCCACACCGGCAAGGTCTTCACGGTGGATGCCAGCCACATCGCTATCGAGGAGATGGGGCGGGAGATCACCAACACGCCGATGCTGGGGGCCTTCGCCCGGGCCACGGGCCTGTTCGACCTGGACGCGTTGGAGGAGCAGATCCGCCACTGGTTCGGCAACAAGGTCGCTCCGGAGGTGGTCGAGGCTAACATCCGAGCGATGCGCCGGGCGGCGGAGGAGGTGATGGAGGGGTAACGGAACACGCAACATGCGCTTCGTGTTCCGTAATTCATACGGAAGGAGCAAAGTACAATGGCAGAACTAAAAGGTTGGCGAGACATCCCCATCGGCGGGATGATCCTCGAGGCTGGCAACGCAGTGCAGTACCCCACCGGCACCTGGCGGGCGTTCCGTCCAGTGTTCGGCGAGGCCAAATGTATCCACTGCTTCACGTGCTGGCTTTACTGTCCGGATTCCAGCATCCTGGTAGACCCTGAGAACGAGAAGATGCTTGGGTTCGACCTGGAGCACTGCAAGGGGTGTGGCATCTGCGCCGCGGTCTGCCCGGTGAACGCCAAGGTACAACGGGAGGCCGGAGAGACGGTGGAGCGAGACGATCCCCGCCTGTGCATCCGGATGGTCGAAGAAGGGAAGTTCCAGGAGTAGGACGATGAGCAAGTTCGAAGCATTGACCGGTAACGATGCCGTCGCTACGGCGATGCGCCAGATCAACCCGGACGTGGTCGCGGCATACCCGATCACGCCGCAGACCTCGACAGTGCAGAAGTTCTCCGAGTTCGTCGCCGATGGACTGGTGGACACGGAGTTCGTCACCGTGGAGAGCGAACACAGCGCGATGAGCGCGTGCGTCGGCGCGGCGGCCGCCGGCGCGCGGGTGATGACCGCCACGTCGGCCAACGGCCTGGCGCTGATGTGGGAGATCGTCTACATCGCTGCCTCCAACCGGCTGCCCATCGTGATGAGCCTGGTCAACCGCGCCCTCTCCGCCCCCATCAACATCCACTGCGACCACTCGGATGTGATGGGGATGCGGGACAGCGGTTGGATCATCCTCTTCTCCGAGAACGCCCAAGAGGCCTACGACAACTTCATTCAGGCGGTCCGCATCGCTGAACACCCGGACGTCCTCCTGCCCGTGGCAGTCTGCCAGGACGGATTCATCACCAGCCACGGGATGGAGCGGGTGGAGATCTACGACGACGACGAGGTGAAGGCCTTCGTGGGAGAGTACCGACCCCAGTGGTCAATCCTGGACATAGATCACCCCAAGACCTACGGGCCGCTGGACTTCTACGACTACTACTACGAGCACAAGCGGCAGCAGGTGGAGGCGATGGAGAACGCCCTGCGGGTCATCCAGGAGGTGGCCGAGGAGTTCAACCGGAAGTTCAACCGGACCTACGGCCTTTTCGAAGCCTACCGGCTGGACGATGCGGAGGTCGCCGTGGTGGTCGTCAACTCCACCGCGGGCACGGCCAAGGCGGTGGTGGACCAACTGCGCGCGGAGGGGCTAAGGGTGGGGCTGCTGAAGCCCCGGGTCTTCCGCCCCTTCCCAGCGAAGGAACTGGTCGACGCCCTGCGCCACCTGAAGGCGGTGGCGGTAATGGACCGCGCGATCTCCTTCGGTTCGATGAACAACGCCAGTCCGCTCTTCCTAGAACTGGCCGCGGCGATGACCCTCCACGGGGTCCAGATCCCGATGGCCGACTACGTCTTCGGTCTGGGCGGGCGGGACATCCTGCCCAGGGAGATCGAGTCGGTCTACCGGGATATGCTCCGCACGGCGGAGACGGGCCAGGTGGAGCGGATGGTGACGTACCTGAGTGTGAGGGAGTAGGGAAATGGCCACGAAGTTGGCGCTCAAAGAACTGATCAAACAACCGATGCGGTTGACGCCGGGGCACCGGCTCTGCGCCGGATGTGGAGCCTCGATCGTTGTCCGACAGGTCCTGATGGCGATCGACGACCCGGTGGTCGTCACCAACGCCACCGGCTGCCTGGAGGTGGCGACGACCATCTACCCGTACACCGCCTGGAACGTGCCGTGGATGCACAACGCGTTCGAGAACGCGGCGTCCACCATCAGCGGCATCGAGGCAGCGTACCGCGCCCTGGTGCGCCAGGGGAAGATCCCCGAGCGAAACGTCAAGTTCATCGCCTTCGGCGGCGACGGGGGCACCTACGACATCGGCCTCCAGGCCCTCTCCGGCGCGGTGGAGCGAGGCCATCAGTTCCTCTATATCTGCTACGACAACGGTGCCTACATGAACACCGGCATCCAGCGCTCCAGCGCGACTCCTATGGGGGCCCATACCACGACCTCGCCGGCCGGCAAGAAGATCCCCGGCAAGCAGCAGTTCCGCAAGGACCTCACGGCGATCATGGCCGCGCACGGCATCCCGTACGTGGCGCAGGCGGCACCGAGCCACTGGCGCGACCTGATGAAGAAGGTGCGAAAGGCGGTCGACTGCGGCGGCCCGGCCTTCATCAACATTCTCTCCTCCTGCAACCGAGGCTGGCGGCACGCCACCGATGAGACCATCGATATCACCCAGTTGGCGGTGGATACCTGCTACTGGCCCCTCTATGAGGTGGAAGACGGGGAGTGGCGGCTGACCTACAAGCCGAAGGAGAAGAAGCCCGTCGAGGAGTGGCTGAAGCGGCAGGGCCGGTTCCGCCATCTCTTCCGACCGGAGAACCGACACATCATCGACGAGTTGCAGGCGGAGGTGGACCGCCGGTGGGAGCGGCTGCTGCGTCTGTGCGGCGAGGCCTGACCCCGGCTATCGCCCGAGCGACGAACGGCCCCGCGCCCACAATGGGCACGGGGCCGTTTGCTTGGACCACCACAGGGGCAGGCAAGGGCCCACTCCTCCCTCTCCGCCCGGTCCCCCTAACTCTGCGGTTAAGGAGTGCCTTGACTTTTACCCTGCCTAGGGCATAATATGCCCGACCAAGAAGGCGATCTATCCTTCGAATCTCCCACCGAGGAGGAAACGTGAGAATTCTCATCACCGGCGGTGCCGGGTTCATCGGCTCCAACTTGGTGGACGCCCTGATGGCCCAAGGGCACGAAGTGACCGTGCTGGACAACCTCTCCGTGGGCAAGATCCAAAACATCGCCCATCACCTGGAAAGCGAGCGGTTCCACTTCGTCAACGACTCCATCCTCAACGTCACCACTTTGGAGCGCTTGATCCGCCAGTCCGACCTCATCTACCACCTCGCCGCCGTGGTGGGGGTCAAGTACGTGGTGGAAGACCCCCTGAACGCCATCATCACCAACGTGCGCGGAACGGAAAACGTCCTGGAACTGGCCTTCAAGTACTGGGTCCGAACGGTCATCGCCTCCAGTTCCGAGATCTACGGCAAATCCACCGAGGCCCCACTGCGCGAAGATGCGGACCGGCTGCTGGGACCGACCACCGTGGAGCGATGGTCCTACTCCGACGCCAAAGCCATCGACGAGTATTTCGCCTTCGCCTACGCCAAGAAGGGATTGCCCGTCACGGTGGTGCGCTACTTCAACGCGTACGGGCCCCGGCTGGACCCCCTGGGCTACGGGAGCGTGGTGGCCCGCTTTTTCACGCAGGCCTTGCGTGGGGAACCGCTGACCGTCTACGACGACGGCAATCAGACCCGCTGCTTCACTTACGTGGCCGATACGGTGGAGGGGACCATCCTGGCCGGCACGGTAAAAGAGGCGGCCGGGATGGTCTTTAACATCGGCTCCAACCGAGAGACCACGATCAAATCGCTGGCCCAGATGATCAAGCAATTGACCGGTTCCTCGTCGGAGATTGTCTATGTGCCGTACACCTCCGCCTACGGCCCCCACTTCGAAGAGACCCGTCGTCGCGTACCGGACACGACCCGGGCCAAAGAGGTGCTGGGCTTTGAGGCGAAGACCCCACTGGAGGAAGGGCTCCGCAGGACGCTCGCATGGTTCCGGGAGGAGGGGCTAACCACCCTCTCACCTCGCCTTTAAGAAGTCCTGGAAAGGTCGACCGATGTCCTCAACCCGACTGAGTGCGATACTGGATGGAATCCTAGAGGCAGGGTGGCTTGCAGCGATCGTCGTCACCCCCCTGTTCTTCAACATCTACTCCAGCCGCGTCTTCGAGCCGGACAAACTGACGACCCTCCGCTCCATCGCGCTGGTGATGTCGGCGGTGTGGCTGGTGCGGTGGGTGGAGGAAAGGGCCAGCGGCCGACAGGGCTCCCGCCGGATCACCTGGCGTACTCCCCTGGTCCTCCCCACCCTCCTGATGATCCTCGCTTATCTGGTCAGCACCGCCTTCTCCCTCACCCCCTACACGAGTTTCTTCGGCTCGTACCAACGGCTTCAGGGAACCTTCACCACGTTCTCATACATCGTCATCTTCTTCATCCTGCTGGACCGGCTGCACTCGCGGGCGCAGGTCGACCGGCTGATCACTACCCTGATCATCAACAGTCTTCCTATCGCCCTGTACGGCTTCGTCCAGCACGCCGGAAGGGACCCGCTGCCCTGGGGCGGGGATGTGGTCCGGCGGGTGGCCTCCAACATGGGCAACGCCATCTTCGTAGCCGCTTACCTCATCATGGCCGTCCCGCCAACCCTCTCCCGGATCGTGGACGCCTTCCGCTCCATTCTCGACGATGAAGAGGCGGGGACCCTCCACGTCCTCCAGGCGGCGGCCTACATCTTCATCTTCCTGGTCCAGGTGATCGCCATCTGGTACACCAAGAGCCGGGGACCGCTACTGGGGCTCCTGGCTGGAGTGGGGGTCTGGATCTTCGTGGGGCTGTTGACGCTCCAGCAACGCGGCCTGCAGACGGACTCTCCGTCGCGGCGCGGACTCCTGAAGGACCTGGGACAGGGGATGGCCTTCGGGCTGCTCACCATCCTCGCCTCAGGCGCAGCCGGAGGAGCGGTGTACCTCCTGGTCCGGGCGGGCGCAGGACCGGATTCATCCCTCCCCCAATTTGGCGCGCTGACCAGCGGCGGGCTGGTCATGGCCGGGTTCTGGCTGACCTTCGTCGTCAACCGCCGTGGGTGGCGCTGGCTGTGGGCCAGCGCACTGGTACTGGCCATCCTTGCCGTTGCTCTCTTCTTCGCCGTGAACCCCGGCGGCCCGCTCCACGAATGGGCCGTCAACAACCCAGCCATCGGCCGGGTAGCCCGGGTGCTGGAAGTGGAAAGCGGCACCGGCAAGGTCCGGGCCCTGATCTGGGAGGGGGGTCTCAAGATGATCCTCCCCCACGAGCCGATCCAGTATCCGCCCACGATCCTCCGCTCCGAATGGCGACCGGATCCCTTCAACGCGATCCGCATCCTGGTCGGCTACGGGCCGGAGTCGATGTACGTCGGATACAACCGGTTCTACCCGCCACCGCTGGGGCAGGTAGAATCCCGCACCGCCTCGCCGGATCGATCTCACAACGAGACCCTGGACTCGCTGATCATCACGGGTCTGTTGGGATTCGTCGCTTACATCTGGCTGTTTGGGAGCCTCTTCTATTTCGGGCTCCGCTGGCTGGGCCTTCTCCCCACCGACTGGCGGCGCAGGCTCTTCTTCGGCCTCCTGGTCGGAGGGGCCCTTCTGGCCCTGGCGATCGTCCTCCCCACCATCGGCCCCCACTTCTTCTGCCTGGCGATCCCCATCGGGATGGTCGGTGGACTCTTCCTGTACCTGCTGGTCTACGCCCTCTCCCGCTACGCGGACGCGCCCTCCGACGCGCCTTCCCACCCCCACACGATCCTGCTGATGGGGCTCCTGGCGACCTTCGTCGCTCATTTCGTGGAGATCAACTTCGGGATCGCCATCGCCTCCACGCGCACCACCTTCTGGGCCCTGGCGGGGGTGTTCGTGCTGCTGGGCCTCCAACGGGTCGCGGAGCAGAGGGAAGAGCAGGCAGCGACGGTGCCGCCTCCTCCCCAGTCCATCCCCCGCTCCCGTCGCCGACGACGACGTCGGGCCAAGGCACCACAGACGATACAGCGGTCTCCCATCCCTCTGTCGTGGCTCTGGCCCACCTTCGGCGCAGCGACCGTCGGGGCGCTGATCCTCGGCACCCTGGCCTACGACTTCGTGAACAACGTCGAGCGGCTGAGGGACCCGCTGCAGGTGTTCTGGCGCTCTCTCACGGTGATCGCCATCCCCGCCAGCCGGCCGCCGCGTACGTCGCTAGGGATCCTGATGGTGTTCGGGATGACCTGGCTCGCCATCGGGCTGCTGACGGTGGCCCAGATGGTCCGGCTGAAGGTGGTGCCGAAGCGGGAGACCTGGACGGCAGCGTTGATCGCGCTCCTCGTTCCGCTGGCGGCGTGGCTGATCTTCGGCCTCGTGCTCGCCGGACGCCACGCCCACATCGTCGGCAGAGTGGTGCAGGATATCAACGATGTCATGCAGGTCGCCGAGTTCGTAGCCGATCAAGTGAGCGTGTACTACGCCTTCCTATTCGCCACCATTCTGCTGGGTGGGCTGGCGCTGGCGGGGGGCAACCTAAGAGCAGGCCGATGGGCAACGCCGGCCGGCCTTCTAGCCCTGCTGATCGCCGCTCTGTCCTGGATCGCCTACGGGCTCGTCGGCGTCTCCGGCGGGGCCTTTCCTCTGCCGGGGGATCTCGCTCTTGCTACCGCCCTGGGAATCGCGGGCTCTCTAATCGTGGGCGGGTTGCTCTACTACCTCATCCCCTCGCTGGGGAACCGGCTGGAGAAGATCGGCTGGGGGGAATGGACCGCTGCCTTCGTCGCCGCCATTGTGCTCTTCGTGGTCCCCATCTTCGCCGCCGCTTTCAACCTCCAGCCCATCCGGGCCGACATCGTGTACAAGCAGGGAGATCCGTGGGACCGACAAAGGCAGTTCGCGGTGTCCATCCCCCACTACCAGCGGGCCGTCGAACTGGCTCCGAAGGAGGACTTCTACTATCTCTACCTGGGCCGGGCGCTGCTGGAGTACGCCTCCTCGCTGGAGGATGTGAGCCAGCAAACCCAGGCCCTGCAGGAGACGGAGCGGGTGCTGCTCCAGGCACAGGCCATCGCGCCGCTCAACACCGACCACAGTGCTAACCTGGCCCGGATGTACCGCCGCTGGGCGGAGTTGCCCGCAGGGAGAGACCATCGGGAGTCACTACTCAACCTCGCTTCCCGCTACTACGAGACGGCGACGACCCTCAGCCCCAACAACCCGATCCTCTGGAACGAATGGGCCACGCTCTACTACTATGGGATGGGGGACAAAGTGGGATACCAGCGGTGCATCAGCCGGTCGCTGGAACTGGACTCCGAGTTCGAGCAGACCTGGTTGATCGTCGGCGATGTGCGGGCCGGTGAGGGGGACCTGGAGGGAGCCGCTGAGGCGTACCGCACCGCCCTGGAGATCAAACCTCGCCAGCCGCGGGTGTGGAACGCGTTGGGGAGGGTATACCTCCAGTTGGGCCGCAGCGCAGAGGCGGCGGACGCACTCCTCCAATCCCTGGAACTGGCCCCCAATGCCCGGGACGCCTGGGATACCCATCGGCTGTTGGCGATCGCCTACTACCAACTGGGCCGTCTGGATCAGGCGCTGGCGGAGGCCCAGACCGCCCTCCAGATGGCACCCGAAGATCAGCGGTCGCTGGTGGAGGAGTTGATCCTCCAGATCCAACAGCCACCGCCTTCGGAGGGAGGCTCGCCGTGACGGTGTACATCCTGGTCTTCGCCGGTGCCCTCGTCCTGGCGATCGGCGCTACGCCGCTGGCCCGCTACCTGGCCCCCCGGCTGGGGATGATCGACCAACCCTCAGCGCGTAAGATCCACACCCGTCCCGTTCCTCGGTTGGGCGGGGCAGCCATCTACGTGGCGGTCCTGATCGCAGCGGTGGTCCTGGGCGAACGATACCGATTCGCCCAGTTCGGCTCCATCGTCGTCGGCGCTACGGGGGTCTCCTTCCTGGGCCTGGTGGACGACCGCTGGGGCGTGCGGCCCATCGTCAAGATGGTCGGTCAGATCCTGGCCGCCCTGCTCCTGTGGGCCACCGGTGTCCGCGTCGGCACCTTTCACCAGCCCGTACTAGACCTGATCACCACTGTCTTCTGGGTGGGGTACATCACCAACGGGATCAACCTGTTGGACAATATGGACGGGCTGGCGGGGGGAGTCGCCGCCATCGCCGCCGCCTACTTCGCCCTGATGTGCGCCTTCAGCGGTCAGTACCTGGTGGGGGCCCTCTCCGTGGCCGTGCTGGGGGCCTGCATTGGCTTCCTGTTCTACAACCTGAACCCGGCTAACATCTTTATGGGCGACTCCGGCTCCCTCTTCCTGGGCTTCACCCTGGCCGCCATCGGGATCAAACTCCGCTTCCCGGAGAACGTCACCTTCGTCACCTGGATGGTGCCGGTGCTGGTGATGGGGCTCCCCATCTTCGACACCACGCTGGTCATCATCTCCCGTCTCCGGCGGGGATTGAACCCGCTAACCCACCCCGGCAAAGACCACGTCTCCCACCGGCTGGTCGCAGCGGGGATGACCCAGCGGGAGGCCGTGCTCACTCTCTACGTGGTCTCGTTCATCCTGGGGATGCTCGCCGTCTTTGTCACTCAAGCGTCCATCCCCGAGGGGTACGCCGTCGGAGGATTGACGGCTCTCGCCGGCCTCTACGGCCTCTGGCGGATGGAACGCCCCCCTTTCTGGTCATCCTATCCCTCCAGACAGGTTGGAGCCCCCGATGCAAAGGTATGAAGCGACGGCCGAGGCCCGGGCCAACATCGCTCTGACCAAGTATTGGGGCAACGCCGACGATGACCTGCGCATCCCGGCTAATGAGTCGATCTCGATGACGCTGGACCGGACGCGGACGGTCACCACCGTCTCCTTCCAGGCCGACCTGAAAGCCGACGAGGTCGTGGTGGACGACCGGCCCCTCGCCGGCCCCGCGCTGGAGCGGGTGGTGCGCCACCTGGACCTGCTCCGCGGTCTGGCGGGGGTGACCTGGCGGGCACGGGTGGTCTCCCACAACAACTTCCCCACCGGCGCGGGGATCGCCTCCTCCGCCTCCGGGTTCGCCGCGCTGACAGTGGCCTGCGCGGGGGCGCTGGGGCTGGACCTCCCCCCCC
>Ga0209426_1000407_pt1 | contig 47451 bp, 42 predicted proteins | sample Deesub1362B_J571_FD_187697 | JGI IMG/M metagenome (GOLD analysis project Ga0209426, IMG submission 187697) | Deep oceanic, basalt-hosted subsurface ecosystem from Juan de Fuca Ridge flank, Pacific Ocean, CORK Borehole 1362B_J2.571 (SPAdes)... ...
CCGCCCCTCCGTTTGCCCCCGGTCTCGCCGACGGGCGCCGGGTTCGAGCGCGCCTTTTGCGCTCGAACCCGTCAGCCCAAGGAGGCTTTCATGACCGAGGAAGACCACGCCGCCGCCATCGCGGCCCTGAACGACGCCTGCCGCGCCGAGCCCGGCGCGGGCTGGACCCTGACCCCTGGGGTGCGAACCCTGCCCGAGGCCAAGCTGGCCCAGGCCCTGGCCGGGGTCACCGCCTTCGCTGACTTTTCCGAGGACAACGACCCCCACGGCGAGCGCGACTTCGGCGCCTTCGAGGTCGGGGGCGCGCGCCTGTTCTGGAAGATCGACTACTACGACCTCGACCTCTGTATGGCCTCGCCCGATCCGGCCGACCCGGCCGTGACCAAGCGGGTCCTGACCCTGATGCTGGCCGAGGAATACTGACGGGGCCGGGGCTGGGGCGGCCTGGCCGCCCCGGTCTTGGGTGACTAGGGCAGGGGGCTTACGGCAGCGCTTGGCGCCGCGCGCCGCCGCTTTGGGCGGCGGCGCGTCGGGTCATTGGCGCGCAGGTCGGGCGGGGCCTTAGCCCCCGTGGAGCATCGTCCACACCTTCCAGCCGCCGGTCACCACGGTCAGGACGGGCGCGGCGATCGTGCAGACCAGCACCACCGGGTTGCTCTTCAGCCATTGCACCAGGCCGCCAGCGGCGCCGATGCGGTCGGCCAGCGAGGCCTCGGTCTTCAGAGTGTCTTCGTTGGCCTTGGTCGCCACCGCGTACATCAGGTCGACGCGATTGTGCAGGGAGCGGTCGACCACTTCGAAGTCGCCGCGCTCCAGCGCCGCGGCCTGTTCGGCGCCATCGACCAGGTGCTTGGTGACCAGCCGGTTGCGCTCGGCCAGGCTCCGCAGGCGGTTGTCCCGCGCCGCGTAGTTGTCGCCATAGAGATCGATCATCCGAGCGGCCAGGTCGACGCGAAGCGCCTCGGGGATCTTGACCGGCCGGCCACCGAGCTGGCGATAGCGGTTTTCCAACGCGGCGAAGCCAAAGGTGGAGTCGCGCATGTTCCAGTGCAGCCAGTGCGTCGCGGCCAAATGGCTGCTGACGAAGGCGTAGAAGGCCTTGAACATCTCGCGCTCGGCCTGGTCGAGTTCCTGCGGGGTGGCCTTGGCCGGTTCCACGCCCGCTCGACGCAGCATGGTGCTCATCTCGAAGCTCTGGGTGGCCCCACTGCCCAGGTTGCGCGCGGCGATCGCGGTGACGCGACGGTCGGGCTTTTCGAACCCCTCGCAGGCATAGTGAACCACGAAGGCGTGGGCGCGGGAGGCCATGGAGCGGGCGATTTCTTCGCGCGCGGCGGTCCGGCGGGTCAGGGTCGTGGTCATGCTCAGGCTTCCTTCGACGTCGCCTTCTTGGGCGCGCTGTTACGCACGGCCCGGCTACGATCGCGTTCGGCCTGATCGGCCGCGGCCTTCAGCGCCTTGGCCGCCGCTTCGAGACGGGCGACCAGCGGCGTCAGATCGTAGCGGTTGGAGGTCTGGCCGCCGTGCGCCCGGTGACGGGCTTCCGAAACGATCAGGCCGCCGTCCACCAGCTTCTTGATCGACCGCTGGATGGTCTTCTCAGAAACGCCGAGCAGCTTGGCCAGCTTGGCCTTGGAGGGCCAGGGCATGTCCCCCGGCTTCCACCAGAGATCGATCAGGATGACGAGCACGGCCAGCTCGCTGGCCTGGATGCCGAGGCTGGGCAGGCTGCGGAGCATCACCGAGGGCACGACCGCGAAGCCGGTGTCGAGGCTGGACTTCCATTTCTGCCGCAGGATCTTTTCGACCTCGGCCTTGGGCAGGCGCGGGGCCAGTTGAATGATATTGTTGTCGTCTTCGTCTTCGTCAGACATCGAGGTCTCCAAAAAAGCAGTTGCCTTGGACACCAAGATGCGGAAGATCATCTCGTAATTCCAGGGCTCCGCCGTTATTTGGCCGGGTCAGATATGTCCCTGGGGGTGAGCCATCCATGTCTCCCCGCCCTGGACGCCGATGTCCCCCGAATCATGATCCGTGAGCCAGTATCCCCGGGCGAACGATCCCCATGATACCCGAACCCCGGGTCAATTTGACCTGGGGGTGCGGCTTAAAACGATTGTTTGATCTTTACCTTGGGGCGCGCGGGACGCGCCTTTCGTCGCGGTCCGTCAAAATGCGACTTACGTGGCGCCCAGAACGGCTATGCTGCGCCTATGGCCACGCTCACTTCCTTCACCTTCGTCTGCCTGGCCGCCAACCAGGTCGCCACCCATGTCGATGTCCAGGACCTGGAAGAGGTCGGTGTTCGGCCACATGCCCGCCAACTCCTGCGCGACCATGCCAGCGCCGACGCCGTCGAAGTCTGGCGGGACGAGCGGGTCTGGGAAGTGATCGGGCGCGATGGGGTGCGAGCCATCGCCGGCGGCCGTGATACGGTCGATCCGGCTTTGGGCAACACGCTGTCCGTGGACGCCGGCCAGGCCTGATCGCGACCACGCGCGCCGGGCAGGCCGGGTAGGGCCACCCCAACATCGTCTTCCAAAACTTCTGGCTTGTCGCGATCGCAAGCGAGCGCGGTTTGTCATGACGGCCGCCCTGAAGGGCGGCCGCGTGCTGGGGCTCTGCCCCTAGCGCACTTCGGATCGGCTTCCGCCCAGCTTCGGGCGTGAGGCGGCGATCGGGCATCCGGGCAGGCGCGCCCTGCAGCCGGGTCCCCGCGAAGCCGCCCCTCCGTTTGCCCCCCGGTCTCGCCGACGGGCGCCGGGTTCGAGCGCGCCTTTTGCGCTCGAACCCGTCAGCCCAAGGAGGCTAAAATGACCACCTCACAGACCGCCGCCGTCGCTCAGCACGGCCAAGTTCAAGACATCGCCCTCAACCGCCTGAAGGCCTCGCCCAAGAATGTCCGGCGCGTGGGCCATCCGGCCGAGGTGATCGAGGAGCGCGCCGCCTCGATCAAGGCCAAGGGCGTCATCCAGCCGCTCGTGGTCGAGCCCGAGACCAAGGACGGCCAAGCGACCGGCTACTACCTCGTCAGCGTCGGGGAAGGACGTCGTCAGGCCCTGCGCCTGCTGGCCAAGCGCAAGGTGCTGTCCAGGACCGCGCCCGTCCGCTGCGTGGTGGATACGGTCAACGACCCGGCCGAGGTGTCCCTGGACGAGAACATCAGCCGCGAGTCCATGCACCCGGCCGACCAGTACGAGGCCTTCAAGGACTTGGCCGAGCGCAAGGGCTGGAGCGCCGAGGAGATCAGCGCCCGGTTCGGCCCCAGCCCCGAGACCGTGCGTCAGCGCCTGCGCCTGGGCGCGGTGGCTCCGGCCTTGCTCGATATCTACCGCGAGGGCGGGCTGAACCTGGAGCAGATCGTGGCCTTCGCGGTCAATCCCGATCCTGAACGCCAGATGCAGGTCTATGCCCAGCTGCCGGAACACCAGCGCGAACCGCGCGCCATCCGCCGGGCGATGACCGACGCCAAGGTCGCCGCCACCGAGCGCCGGGCCGTCTTCGTCGGCCTGGACGCCTATGTGGCTGCGGGCGGGCCGGTCCTGCGCGACCTCTTCACCCAGGAGGGCGAGGGCTGGCTGGAAGATGTCGTGCTGCTGGACCGGCTGGTGGCCGAAAAGCTGTCGGCGATCGCGGAGGCGGTGCGCGATGACGAGGGCTGGAAGTGGAGCGAGGCCTATCTCGACTTCCCCCACGGCCTGGGCTGCTCGCGCGTCTTTGAACGCCGTCGGCAGCGGTCGGCCGAGGATCGGGAGGCGATTGCCGCCCTGTATGACGAGGACAACGCCCTGACCGAGCAGTGGGCCGAGATCGACCCGCCGCCGCCCGAGGTCGCCGCGCGCTTCGAAGAGATCGAAGCGGCCCTCGAAGCCTACGGCGACGACGTCGCCTTCGACCCCGAGGAAAAGGCCCGTGCGGGCGTCGTCGTCTGGCTGCCCTCGGACGGCGAGGCCCGGATCGAACGCGGCTTCGTTCGGGTCGAAGACGAGCTTGCCCCCGAGCCCGACCCTGAGCCCGAAGCGGAGGACGAGGCCGACGAGGGCATCGGGGACGACGACGATCAGGACGATGAGGCCGACGAAGCCCGCGCCGATGCGTCCGAGGTGGAGGAGGAGATCGTGCCTGACGCGACCGCCCCGCTTTCGCCGCGCATCCAGGGCGACCTGACCGCTCATCGCAGCGCGGCCTTGCGCTGCGTCCTGGCCGAGAACCCCGACATGGCCCTGGTCGCCCTGGTCCACGTCCTGGCCCTGCGGGTGTTCGGGCGGGGGTCTCCGATCCCGTCCTGCCTGGACGTGCGGATGGGCTCGCGCACGCTGCCCAACGACGGGGAGGGGATCGAAGACAGCCGCGCGGGTCTGGCCAACGCCGAGCGCCACGCGGCCTGGGCGCGGCAAATGCCCGAGGACCCGACCCGGTACTGGAGTTTCATCGTCGAGCTGGACGGCGACAGCCGCCTGTCGCTGCTGGCCCACTGCCTGAGCCTGACGGTGGACGCGGTGCATAACTGGGAGCGCCGCCCCGGCGTCTGGCTGCACGCCGACCAGTTGGCGGCGGCGCTGGACCTGGACATGCGCGACTGGTGGAGCCCGACGCGTCGCCGCTACCTGGACGCCGTCACCAAGGCGCACATCCTGGGCGCGGTCGCCGAGGCCTCCAAGCCTGAGGACGCCCTGCGCATGGCCAAGCTGAAGAAGGAGCAGATGATCGAGATCGCCGAACCCGCGCTGGTCGCGGCCCGGTGGTTGCCGCCGCTGCTGCGCAACCCGCTGGCGGTCGGTGTCGAGCAGCCGCGCGAGACGGCCGACCCGGCGGGCGCGTTGGGCGACGGCGAGGCCATCGAGGGCGAGAGCGCCGACCCCGCGCTGGCGCAATCGGCTCTTGGCGAGGCGACGTCCGAGGACGAGGCCCTGTCGGTCGCCCTCGGCGCGCCCGAGATCGACGACCAGCCGCCGCTCTCGGCTCTTGGCGAGGCGGTGTCCGACATGGCCGCGCCGAGCGATGAGGACGAGGCCGAAGTGGCGGCCATGCTGACGGCGGCCGAGTAGGGGGCGGGCGGCCTTCGGGCCGCCCGACTTCGGGCGCACGGGCCTTGGACGGGCGGCCGATCCTTTGGGATCGGCCGCCTTTTCTTGTATTCGGAGCCTGTGATCCCGTCCCGGGCGCTAGCGCGCCCGCCGAGGCGCAGCGCCTGGCGCCCAAGCGCCGCGACCAGCCGCGCGCGCTTGGGCTTCCGGCTCCGCATAGGCGCCTTTGCTGTAGGCGCGCCACTCGGTGGCTAGCCCTGACCGGATCATGGCCGCGTTGATGTCGGGTGTCTGGCTCGACCAGCAGCGGGCGACCTGTCGGCCATACCGGTCCTGGTCGACGACCCGACAGCCGACGCGGCCGCGCGTCAGGCTGATCAGCAGGTCCCGCGCCTCATAGGAAAGCGGCTCGGCGGGGGTCTTGCCGCGCCGCACCTCAGGCGCATCGACGCCGAACAGGCGGATGCGGTCGGCGCCACACCGTAGGGTGTCGCCGTCGTGGACCGTCGGCGCGGTGCAGGCGATCAGGCCAGCGGCGAGGAGGGCGAGGGCGGTCATGGCGCGGGTATAGCCCGGAACGATCGCAGCGCCAGCACTTGGGCGCGAGACGTTTCGCGCTGATCGGGCGATGGTCGCCCGGCCGATGGGCGGGCGTTCGGGCCGTCAGTCGTCGCGTGCCTGGGCCGCGACCAGACCAGGGTGTGGACGCCATCGATCTGGACCAGGGCGGCGTTGATCGCGTCGGCCAGGCCGATGTCGTCCCGCTTGAGCAAGGCATGCTCAGTCCCGACCTTGCTGGTCTCTTCCAGATGGCCCCGAACGCCTAGCCGACGGCGAATACCCGATAGTCGAGGTCGCATTCGCCGGATGTCTCGACCGGGCGGATGGTCACGGACTTGACCCTGAGGCGGCGGGCGCGGCTCGAGCCGGTGAACGAACCGTCCGCATGGAGCGCGACGGCGCCTCGGGCGCCATCCTGATCTCTCCGGGATCTTCCAGGCCACGCCGGACACGGCCTCTCAAGGGCTTGATCTGGCTGGATCCGGTCCTCCTCCGCAACCGGCGGCGGCGCCTTTCTTCCCCAGGCGGCGCGCCGCCTTTCCTCGCGAGACAAGAAACTTGCCGCCTTCGGTCCTGCGCCAGGCTTCGGGAGCGCCGCGCGCGGCGCCCTGCGGGGACGACTTCGGTCCAGCCGGACGATCGCCATCGAGGCCGCGATCGGCGCGGCCCGAAAGATCGGAGAGACCAAAATGGCTACCCTCGGCACCTTCACGCTCCATGCGGACGGTTCGTTCACCGGCTCGATCCGCACCCTGAGCCTCAACGTCAAGTCCGTGACCATCCGCCCGGTCGAGAAGACCGGCGAACGCGGCCCCGACTATCGGGTGTTCGCCGTCGGCTACGAGTTCGGGGCCGGTTGGAAGAAGACCAGCAAGGACGAGAAGGAGTACGTCTCGCTCAAGTTCGACGACATCGGCTTCGCCGACGCGATCAACGCCGCCCTGGTCCAGATCGATGGCGTCCACACCCTGGTCTGGTCGCGGCCCCAGGCGCGCAACGACTGACGGCCCGGCCGCTCCGCCCATCGGCGGGGCGGCCATCGCCCGATTGAGCGCGGGCCAAACTAGAGAAGTTTGAACGTCAGCCCCATCGTCGCGCACATCCGCTCGGCGATCGCTTCGGCTTGCGGCCAGCCGTCCGTCAAGCCGTCGGTGGCGGTCAAGGCGATCGTCACGACCGCCAGCTTCCCATCGGCGTTCAGGCGCGCGATCGCCTCGGCCAGCCGATCCACATAGTCATCGGCCAGGAACCGCACGCAGGTGTCTTCCTCCGTACAGAAGAAGTAGTCGATGTCGACATTGACGATCCACGGCTTGTCCTGCTGGCGGATGTCGTCCTCGAAGCAGATGAGGAGGTCCCAAGGCTCGACCTCGGCATACGGATGCTGCGCTGGCATGTCGCCATCGCGATGGGTCGCGAAGATCAGGGGCGATACCGCTAGGCCGTTCAAATCCAGATGAATTGGCAGGTAGTTGTCCCAGCGGAACACCTTGATCGGCGCCCTGACGCCCGATCCAGCGGGCGGCGAATAGGTCAGCGCCAGATACTGATCGATGCCCATGGTGACGCCGTTCGGCACCGCCGCGACACAGGATCGAAGATCGCTTTCGAAAACATCCGGATGCCGGTCGATGTGGTAGAGGCCGTGGTTCTCGCCCTGGCGAACGTGCTGCGCCCAGCACCAGGCGGCGGCGCGGTGATTGTCCATGACGTAGACGTTGCCGGTCTTCCAAAGGAAGTTCAGCCCCGTCTGGCCCGTCGGGTTTCGTCCTTTGAAAGGCACGATCCACGGCGAGACGGATGAGGGAAGCGAGGTCATCAGCCCACCCGCGTCAACGCATGGCCGTCGAACTCCGCGGTGTCCTCGATCTCGTCTGGGTGCAACGCCCACCGGATGGGCGGGCACGCGACCTCGGCGGCCAGTTCGCCAGCCTTCTGCTGCGATCCGGCCAGATGAACGAGGATTTCGTTCATGCCCTGGCTGATGGCGTAGTCCCAACGGGGGTGGGACACCGTCGCCGCGCGGCTGATCTCCTGGGCCAGTTCGAAATGCAGGATGGTGTGGCCGCCATCGGGATCGCGTCGGCCAAAGGCGAACAGGCCGGCGCCGCGCACCATGCGCCCGTCGTGGTGCCACAGACTCATGAACGCCACGCCGTCGATTTCAACGTCCCGGTCCATCGGCCCGCTCCTGAGAATTGAGAACAATATGAGAACATATTGCCCGGCGGGAGTCGATCCCATCCAGCGACCGAGCTTCCCGGATTCGCCGATTCTGCGACAGAGCCTGTCTTTGTACGACGCGCGCGCCGACCGTCTTGAGCCGCCCAAGGCCTTGCGTGACAACGGTTTTCGCGGATGACGCAAGAGGCTCCCAACCGCCCCCCGAGCCCGTCTTCGCGCTCCCGCAGCTTGTCGTCGGCCGTGCCGGCGAGGAGCGGAGGCGGCGGCCCATCCTGGCGTTCTCCCCCCACGCCATCGGGTCGCCGCCTCATCGTTTTCCCTGGTGGGCGAAGAGCATCGAACATGAGCACGATCGGATACTTCCGTCGCGAAGGCGACGGTTTCAGCGGCCGTCTGGCCACCTTGGCGCTGGCCATCGACCTGACCCTGGTCCCGGCCGACAAGTTCTCCAGCAAGGCGCCCGACTACCAGGCGATGGTCGGCCAGGCCGAGGTTGGCGTCGGATGGAAGCTGAGCGATGCGTCGGGCGCGCTGCTCAGCCTGAAGCTCGACGATCCGACCTGGGCCGAGCCGATCAACGCGCGGCTGATGGCGGCCGAGGACGGGGCGTTCCCGTTGGTGTGGATCCGCCGGGCCGATCCGCCGACCCCGGCCGCCGCGCCGGCGCCAACACCGCCGCCGGCCTAGTCGTCCTCGGCGTCCGGATCCGTCTTCGGACCCGCGTAGATGTCCGCCCACGCCCGGTCGAGATAGCTCTCGGCACTGGCCGCGTGGCGATCCAACCAGTCCTTGATGTCTTCGGTGATGCGACGCATGCCGCCAAGGAGCAGGGCGGGCGGCACGATATTGAGCTGCTCGCCCACCGCGTCGCGAAGCTCGCAAAGCGTGATCCAGAACGTCATCGGCAACTTGCTGTCCAGGGTCAACAGCGCGATGTCGGGCATGCCGAAGAACAGGGCCAGCAGGATGCCGACGGGGTCCGAGCGGGTCGCCTTCGAGAACAGCCTGATCTTGTGCAGGTCCAGATCACCACGGCCAGCCTCGAAGTCCTGATAGGTCCGCAAGGCGATGCCCATCCCTTCGGCGACCTCGCGGGCCTTCATGCGTCGTTCGTTTCGCACCAGCTTGAGCGTCTGGGACAGAACCTGGGCCTGGCGCGCAAGCGGCGCCGTCGGCGAGCCTGGCATGCGACGCTCCGAACAAAATCAACAACCTTAGATCACATTAGCCCCGCAAATCTCGTCAACACTATATTCTGCCCAAAGAGGATCAGATTTGCCGAGGACGCGCTTAGCGGGTGCGGAAGCCCCGAGGCGGCTCACCGTCGTGGCATTCGCGCGGCGTTTGAGGTCGCGCTGCGCGGCGAATGGGGATTTTTGTTCGCAATAGCCGCGCAAAACGCACGTCGGGTCCTTGCAGCGGCCCTGCCACGCGGCGTTCAAACTCCAAGCCTCGACGTCGGCCCAGCCGGTCTTTCAGACTCCGCGGCTCGCCAAGGAGCCAAGCGTGGGCCGCGACCGCGATCCCTTCGATCGAACCATGGACGCGCTGCGCCAACGGCTGGAAGCGGCGGGGCCGCTCCAGGGTCGTCCACTCGCCATCAACGCCCTGGCCTCGCAGCTGGGCGTCAGCCAGACTCCCGTGCGCGAGGTGCTGGCGCGGTTGGCCGGGGAGGGCCTGGTCGTGCGCACGCCGTCCGGCTACGCCGGCATCACCTACGACGCCGCCCGCGTGGTCGAACTCTATGACCTCTGCCGGCTTCTGGTCCTGACCGGTCTGGCGCGGGGCGCCCCACCGACCGCCGAGGGCGACGAGGGCGCCTTCTCGCTGCTTAGGCGCATCGTCGCGACCGGGGGGCCCGTGCTCGGCGAAGCCTTCGACCGGGCGCAGGGGGCGCTCGCGCCGCTCCAGGTCGCGGAGATGCGTATCTGCGGGGGTGACGATCTGGCTGGCCGGCTGATCGTCGAAGGCCTACGGACCGGCGCGGCTGAAGCCGCGCGCGCGGTCCGGCGGCACTATGGGCGGCGCATCGCTCGCAGTCGCGAGATCCTGGCTGCGGCCTTGCTTTCGGAATCTTGAATATAGCTTTGAATATACTCGGAAAACCGCGCTCGATGGAGGGGCCGCGATCCCGCGGTGAACCCTGAGGAGACGACCATGTCGATCCAACTGCTGCGTCTCGGCGACGCCAAGGCCCTGACCCAAGCCGGCGGTCTGCCGATCCAGCCGGAAGACGGCTCGCCCACCCGCTACGACGGCGTGGGCTGAGCGCGGACCGGCGACCGCCCGCGCTCGCGGCGGTCGCCAATCCCGCGGACGTGGCGGGGGCGAATATAGGTTTGAATATACGAGACCCCGCCCGTCCCATGGAGATCGCCGCAACGGTGCGGCGCTTGCTGGAGGGATCATCCATGCCCAGGCTCTACACTCTGATCCGCGTGGGTCAGGCTTCGCGCAAGACGTGCTCGGGTGGCGGAACGCTGCTGCTCGAGGAGAACATGATCTTCCACTACGACCCCGTCTAAGACCCGGCGCCGCCGGCCCGGTCGGCGGCGCCCTCGTCCGCGAGCCCGTCATGCGCCTTCGCCTTACCGACGACGTCCACGGCGTCATGATCGACGACGACGCCGTCTTTCTCGACGTCGCCGCCAACGCCTATTTCTGTCTACCGGCCATCGGGAGCATCATGCGCTTGGCGGGTGGCGACATCGACACCACCGAGGCCGTGCTGGCCGATAGCCTCTGCGCGGCAGGTCTGGCCGAGCGCGATGGTCGAACCAGACGGGAGGATGAGCCCGCGCCGCCGCGCCGCCCGCCGCCGCCGCCACGTTGGACGGCGCGCGCCCTGGTCGCCGGTCGCGACGGACGCTTCAGCCGCAAGCATGGCCAGGCGCTGTTCGCGGGGTGGTGGCGAGCGGCGCGGCCCCGGGCGTTCCGCGCGCTGCTGCCGCCGGTCGGCCCGCCGGCCATGTCGCCCAGCCCCGCCATGCTGGACGACATCGCGGTGTTTCGGCGCATGGCGCCATGGCTGCCCTTCGACGGGGCGTGTCTGTTTCGGAGCGGCTTTCTCCTTGGCTATTTGGAGACCCTGGGGCACCGGGTCGACTGGGTGTTCGGCGTGCGGACCTGGCCCTTTCGGGCCCATTGCTGGCTGCAGGCCGGCGACGTCGCCCTCGACGACGAGGCCGAGCGCCTGATCGCCTATCATCCGATCATGGTGCGCTGAGATGGCCTGGCTGTTTGTCGTCCATCCGCCTGGCTTACCGAGCGCGGCCGCCGAGTCGATCGTGGACCGTCTCGTCGAAAGCGGCTGGACGAAGGCGTTCGGGGCGTTCTGTCTGACCGTCCTGGTCCATGGCCGCGCGCCCCCGGCGATCACGCCGCTGGTCGGAGGCGCCGGCGTCGGCGGGGTCATTGTCGGTCGGATCTTCGATCGCGCCGCGACGGACCGGGGCGCGGTGACCGCCCCAGGACTGGATCACCTGATCGACCAGGATCCGCTCGATGCCTGCGCCGCCCTGGTCGACCGGGCCTGGGGAAGCTACGTGGCGGTGTTGGCGGGGCGTCGACAGCAGCCGCCGACGGTGCTGCGCGATCCATCCGGCGCGATGGAGGCCTACATCTGGCGCCGGGATGAGGTGACCTTCATCGGGTCCCAGATGCCCGAGGGGACTGAGCCGAAAGAGCTGGCCATCGACTGGCGACGGTTGGCCGATGTACTGGCTTCGCCCGCCCGCGGCGCGGGCCTCACCCCCCTGATAGGCGTGCGCTCCGTCGAGCCGGGGACCTGTCGCCAGGGTTGGGATGGCGCACGAGAGCATGTTCTCTGGGACCCGGCGAGTCTGGTGCGCGCGGCCGGACGCGGTCGCGGAGCGGACGCCGACGAGATGCGCGCCTGTGTCGAGGCCTGCGTCGCCGCCCATGCGTCCGGCGCCGAGCGGATCCTCTGCGAGATCTCCGGCGGACTGGACTCGGCGATCGTCGCTGGAACCCTGGCGGCGGTGGGGCATGCGCCCAGCCAGGCGGTGAACTTCTTCCGCGCCCAACCCGAGGCCGACGAACGGCTGTACGCCCAGGCCGCCGCCGATCGCCTGGGCGTACCGCTCCGCACCGTTGCACGCACCGTGACACCGCTCGGCCCGTCGGCCTTCGAATTGAGCTCCACGGCGTTGCGACCCAACTTCAACGCCACCGATCCGGGCTATGACGAGGGGCTGTGCGCGGCGCTTGAAGACGCTCGGGCCGACGTGCTGTTCACCGGCCATGGCGGGGACGTCGTCTTCCTGCAGGTGGGCGCTGCGGCCCTGTCGCGCGAACTCCTGGCCGGCCGCCCGTGCTCGGGTTCGCGGATCACGGCGCTGGCGGATGTCGGCCGCCGCGTGCGGCGATCGATCTGGAGCTTGGCCTGGGAAGCGATCACCACGCGACCCAGCCGATGGACCCGCGACGCCGTCGAGCGGCCGAGCCTGGTGGCGGTCAAGCCGAACCCGGCCGTCCATCCCTGGATCGCCGATTTGCACGGCGTTCCACCGGCCAAGCAGGCCCAGGTCCACGGCCTGGTCATGGGGCTGATCCTGATGGGCGCCACCCGCCGCGCCGAGATCGCGCGCCTGGCTCATCCGCTATTGAGCCAGCCGGTGATCGAGCTGTGTCTCTCCATTCCGGCCCCGATCCTGTGCTCAGGCGAGATGGACCGTAGCCTGGCGCGAACCGCTTTTGCCGATCGCCTGCCGACCAGCATCATCGAGCGCCGCTCCAAGGGCGACATCAGCGTCTTTCTTGGACGCACCCTGGCCGCCAGCATCGACTTCTTCCGGCCGTTGCTGCTGGAGGGGCGGCTCGTGGCCGAAGGGTTGCTGGACCGCGCTGCCGTCGATGCGGCCCTGTCGCCCGAGGCGATGATCTGGAAGGACTCCACGGTCGACATCCTGGCGGCGGCGACCCTGGAGACCTGGCTGCGTCACTGGGAGGGCCGGATCTCCGCGGCCCGTTCGGCCCTGGCCGAGGCGGGCATCACCGCGTCAAGGAAGGCGAAGGCCCGGGCATAGAGATCCCTGACATTGTCCGGGGCCAGGATGATGTGGCTCTCGCCACGATAGATCACCAGCTCGGCGTCTTTTCCCTGGCGACGCAGGCTGCTGAACAGCGCCATCGCCTGGATCGGGTTGAAGTCCAGGTCGCCGTAGAACATCAGCACCGGCGCGGTCAGCTTGTCAGTCTGGTAGCGCGGGCTATTGCGGATGTAGCGATCCAGGGCCGTCCAGGGCAGGCCGTTGACGCGGGCCTGGCCGGTCTCCGTGTAAGCTTGGGAGGCGGGCGCGGTGAAGAACATCGCCGGATCGGCGATGGCGGCCAGGTTCTGTTCGCCATGCACCGCCACGAAGTCCGTGATCGGCGCCGCGGCGATGACCGCCGAAAACCGCGCGGACTGGGTGGCGGCCATCAAGACGCCCCAGCCGCCGAAGCTGCTGTTCCACAAGGCCGGCCGCGCCGTGGCCAGACCGGGCTGCTGCGCGCCCGCCGCATCCACCGCGATCAGGATCGCGTCGGCTAGGCCCGGCGCGGGCTCCTGGTCCATGGGCATGGGCAGGCTGGGCACCAGAACCGCGTAGCCGGCCCCGACGATCACCGGCACGGAGGTGTCGAGCCGGGTCGACTCGGGGCGACGATCCGCGGGCGGGGCGGGATAGGCGTATCCAGGATAGGGCGCCACGACCAGCGGGCGATGATCGCCGGGCTTATGGTCGGGTGGCAGATAGAGCCAGCTCGTCAGGGCTTCTCCACGCAGACCTGTGTGATGAATGGGGATCGGCGGGCGCGTCGAGATCTCGGCCAGCCATGGATTGAGGGTCAGGACCGGGCGGTCTGCGCCGGAGGGGCCGCGCACGCTAAGATCGGTGACGCCGTCGTCCCGGTGATGCGTCACCGCCGCCCAGCCGCCGCGCGAAGCCACCGCCAGAGGCGTGGCTCCGTCCTCTACGGATGGGCCTGGATGATCTTCGCCACCGACCGACACGACGCAGCCGCCGGAGGGGAATGACAGGAGGGCCACGTCTGCGGCCTCCCCCCTCAGGGGTGGATTGACGCTGATCTTGGCTGCGGCGCCGGCCGCCAGGCTGATCCCATGGCTGGTAAGGCGGAAGAGGCCGTCGGCCGTGGCGATCAGGACGCCGTCCTGGTCCTTGACCAGGGCGCGGCCACGAGGCGCGGGGATCCTGGCGGTCAGGTTGACCGGCCCCCGCGACGTGACGCGCCACCAGTCGAGGCGCTGGCTGGGGGGCTCGCGCGCCAGGACGAGGGCGTCGCGGCCCACCCAGGCGACGTCGCCCTGGGGCTGGGTCTCGATGCCGGCCTGGGTGGCGACCTGGCCGGGGATGAGGGTCTTGGACAGCAGCTCGGCGGGGCCGGCCATGCTGAACCTCCAGTAGCGGTAGTCGCCAAGGTCCGTGCCCTCCGTCCTGGCCAGGGCCAGCAGCGACTTGCCGTCCGACGACCAGCGCCAGGGCAGCTTGGAGAGGTCGCAGGCCGGGCAGGGCCTGACCTGGCGGCCGGTCGCCAGGTCGACCAGCGACAGGCGGCGTCGGCGATTGGGATTGGCGGTCGACGCTGGCTGGTCGGGCGGGAGAACGAGGCGCTCTTCTTCGCTGATGACGGCCGCCGTCGCGCCATTCGGCGCCACCGTCAGGGCGGAGAAGGGGCCGCGCGCCAGGGCGCGCACCTTCCCGGTAGCCGGCGCGAAGGCGAAAAGCTCGTTCGCCTCAAGCTGGGGATTGAGGGCCTCGAAGCGGCCTGAGCCATAGACCGCGCCGGAAAAGGCGCCGCGTCGGGCCGCAGCCCAGGCTTCGGTGAGCTTGACCTGGGTGTGCCAGCCGAAACTGAGCATCGGCGAGGACACCGGATCGCGCGCGATCGCGATCACCTCGTCCTCGCCGCGCCAGCGGGCGTTCCCGGCGAAGAGTTCAGGCTCGACACTGACTCCCGACCAGGCCACCGCGCCCGTGGCCAGGGTGACGACCCCCATCTCTCGTCGTCGGTTTTTCATCCGATAGACAATCACCTGCGCCCCGGAAGGCGAGAACTGGCCAAACGTGTCTCCACCCGCAGGATCGGGGTCCAGCAATGGCCGCACTCCGCCGGCGCCTTGCAGGTCCAGGACCAGCAGTCGGCTCGTCATGTCGCCGGTCAGCAGATCGTTCTCGAAGGTCGGCGCGGTCTTCCAGCCGCCCAACCGCTCGACGACCAGCCAGCGGCCGTCGGGCGAGAAGGCGACCCGGCCCAGGCTCTCCAGGGAAAGGAGATCCTCGACGGTGTACGGGCGGGCCTGGGCGGCGCCGGCGACGAGCGCGCAGGCGGCCGCGATCCCTGCGAAGGTTCGCATGGAAGGTTTCCTGAAAACGGGTGGAGACGGGGGTGGAGGCCTACCAGGCCTTGGTCAGCTGCAGGGCGACGACGCGCCCGTTCGGCTCGTAGTTGGCCGGGTCATAGCCGACGCCGTACGGGGAGTCGTAGAACGGCGGATCCTTGTCGAAGAGATTCTGGACGCTCAGCGCCGCGACCACCCCCTTCAGGGCTCCGCCGCGCGCCGGGACGGTCCACTGCAGCACCGCGTCGAAGGTGGTCTGCGCCGAGATGTGGCCGCCGGTGGTGGTGTCGAGACCGCCGACATAGTTGGCCGCGCCGGTCAGGGCCCAGGCTCCGTGCGTCCAGGTGGCGGCCATTCGACCGCGCAGGTCGGCGGGGTTCTCGGCCGTGCCCGCCAGCTCGACGGCCTGCGAGGCCTGGGTCGTCTTGCGCTGGTAGGACAGCAGCCACGAGATGCTGCCGGTCAGCGTCAGCGGATCGCCCAGGGCCGTCGTGCCCCAGGCGCCGTTGAGATCAATGCCACGCACCCGAAACGCGCCGGTGTTGACGTAGCGCGCATCGGCGATGGCCCGATAGGCGGCCGCCGGATAGAGCCCTTGGACGGACGCGCTGCCCAGGGTCAGCAGCGTCTTGATCTGGGCCAGGTCGGCCGGATTGTTGATCGGGTCGATGAACTGGCGGAACGGCGCCAGGTCCGGCGCGGTCAGCACCGTGGAGAGGTTGTTGACCGCCGGCTGGCCGATCCGCTGCTTGAAGTTGGTGTCGAAATAGGTGGCCGACAGCCGCAGCTCCGGATGGTCGGGTGAGGCGTATTCGACCCCGCTAGTCCATGAGACCGCGCGTTCGGGCAGCAGGTCGGGATTGCCGCCGTACTTGAGCAGGGTCAGCAGGGTGGTTCCGTTGCCGGCGGCGACATTGACCGGGGTGACACGCTGCGGATCGGTCAGTTCGCCCAGCGACGGCGCGCGGAACGACTTGCCGTAGGTGGCCTTGATGTTCAAGGCGCGCGTTGGCCCCCAGACCAGGCCGAACTTGGGCACCGTGCTGGTGTCGCCGCCCTCGTAGTGCTCTCGGCGCACCGCCGCCGAGAAATCCAGACGCTCCAGGCCGGGGCGATGGAACGCCTCGCCAAACACCGGGACCCGCGCTTCGGCAAAGAGGGCGCTGACCGTACGGTCGCCATAGCGCGAGAAGCCGGTCAGGGGGACGGGCCCGTTGATCACGTTGATGCCGACCGTCTTCAGTGTCTCGGTCCGCAGCTGGGCGCCGAGCGCCAGCCGCACCGACCCGGCCGGCAGCCGCCACAGCGGGCCATCGGCGGTCGCGCTGATGGTCTCCAGCCGACCGACCGTGCGCCGCTGCTCATAGCCGGAGGTGACGAAATCGAGCACCGCCTGCCGATTGCGTCCCGTCCCCACGAACGGGTTGAAGTAGCCGTCGACGCTGGCCTTGTAGGCCGTGGCCGGATTGTCGGCCGTGTTGCCCAGGGCCTCGTTGAGGAAGGCGGTGTTGATTTCGTTGGTCGACCGCGTCAGCGCCAGTTCTTCGGCATGCAGCCCATAGGCGTCGAGCCGCCACTGGGCCGGCAGATCGACCTTGGCGCCGATCGACAGGCCTCGGCTCTGCACGTCGCCGGTTGATTTGAGGCCGCCGGTCTCGTTGATGAACGAGTAGGCGACGTAGTGCGAACTCGCGCCGGTCGGCGAGACGAAATACGGATTGGCGCTGGTCACCGTCAGCGTCGTCTGCGGCGCGATGCTGAAGGTGGTGTAGCGACGATCGCTATAGCGGGCGTCAGCGGTCAGGGTGATGTGCGAGCCGATGTCCTGGTTCAGGGCGACGTACAGGCTGCCGCGTTCCTGGGTCGGCAGCAGCGACATGGTCTGGCGGTAGTTGAGCATGTTCTTCGTGCCGGCCACGAAGTCCGAGGGCTTGAGCGCGACGCCATTCTGGCCGGGCGGGACCGCGTAGGTCGGCACCAGCGAGAAGGTCACCGGATCGATGGTCAGGATGGTGCCGGCGTAGAAGTTGCGGTGATCCGTGCCGCCCAGCGCGCGCAGGTCGGCGTTGGCGGCGTAGCTGCGGGCGGTGCCGGCCAACATGTCCCGGCGCTGGTACTCGGCCGACAATAGCAGCGAGCCGGTGCTCCAGTCGTGGCCGTAGGTCTGGGCGATCTGGCGCTGGCCCAGGTCCCCGTGCGTCGAGCCGCCGATCCGTAGCCGCGTCTCAGCGCCCTCGAAGCGCTCGCGCAGCACGACGTTGACGACCCCGCCGACCGCGTCCGAACCATAGAGCGCCGAGGCGCCGTCCAGCAGGATCTCGACGCGCGCCACCGCCGCCATCGGGATGGCCGAAACATCGGCGAAGTCGCCCATCAGGCCAGCGCCGGCCATGCGCTTGCCGTTGATCAGCACCAGGGTGGCGTCCGCGCCGAGGCCGCGCAGGTTGATGCCCGTGGCCCGGCTGCCGTTGGTCGTGGTCGGATCCGCGCCCGTGCTGCCGGTGTCGTCGCTGGTCGTGCCGCCGAACGCCTGGGGCTGGGCGTTCAGCGCGTCGGCGACGGTGGCGTAGCCGGCCCGGTCGAGTTCGTCGCGATTGAGGACGATGACAGGCGAGGGGCCGTCCTTCACGCCGCGGATGTGGCTGCCCACCACGATCTCGGCCACCTGGTTGGGCTCGACGTCTCCCGGCGGCGAGCGAGGCTGGAGCGGCGGGGGCGCTGTTTCGACGGAAGCCGGCGTCTGCGGGCGCGCCGCGGCGGTGGGCGTGATTGCGGCGCCATGGCCCGCGCGCAGCACCAACACGCCAGGTCCAGCCGCCTGGACGTCCAGGTCGGCGCCGCGCAGGAGTTGGCCCAGAGCCTGCCGGGGCGTGAACCGCCCCTTCAGGGCTGGGACGTTCCGTCCGGCGACCAGATCGCTGGAAAAGAAGATTTTGATCTTCGCCTGGTCGGCCAGGACGATGAGCGCACGGCCCAGCGCGCCGGCGGGCGTGTCCACCGACACGACCGCTTCATGAGCTGGCGGCGCCGCCGCCTGTGCTGACGCTGTGGTTACGACCAGCGCCGACAAAGCCGACCCAAGCAACAAACTCGCACCCAACTGTCGCATACGACTCCCCCCATATCCGGCGGGCGTCGTCACTTGTTGACGCGCTTTGGCCGCCGGCTGTTTGGGGGGAGACGACCGAGGGCGCGTGGTCGGGTAGTTGGCCTGTGAAAAAAATGTGACGTCAACTGGAAGTTGATTTTGCCGCGATAATTATCTGCCCGTTCTCGGGCTTGGACGCGCGCAGGCCGTAGGCCAGGGTCACGGCGTTGATGAAATCGTTGACGTCACCGGTCTCGAACCGGCCGGAAACGCGCCGGCTCGCCGGCACGCCCGCGCCCAGCACCAGCTTGGTTTTGCTGTAGCGATTGATCTCGGCTACCGCGTCACGCAGGGGCACGTCTTCGAAGATCAGGCGGCCCTCGCGCCAGCTCGTCAGCGCGGTGACATCGACGCTGGTTGGATGCGCCGATCGCGGATCCGCGCCAAGGGCGATGCCCTGGCCTGGCTCCAGGGTCCATTTTCGGTCGTCGTCGCGCACGGCGACGCGGCCTTCGGCGAGCACGACGCGAACCAGGTTAGAGCCGTCGGCGCGCACGTCGAACTGCGTGCCCACCGCGCGGACCTCCGTGGAGCCCGAAGAGACCAGGAACGGCCTGGTGGTGTCGTGGGCGACCTCGAAGAAGGCCTGGCCTCGGACCAGTTCGACGTGACGCTCACCCTTGGTGAAGCGCACGCGCACGCGGCTGTCGGTGTTGAGGCTGAGGCGCGAGCCGTCTTCCAGCCGGACCACGGTCATCTGGCCGACATCGGTGTCGAACGTCCTGGGCGCCCTGAGCAGGATCGTGACGCCGGCCACGCACGCGGCCGCCGTCATCAGGCCCCCGATCGAGAAGGCGACGACCTTCCGACGACTTTCGCGCCTCCGCTTGGTGGCGCCGCGATCGAGCGCGGCGCGCGCCGCCGCGGCCATGTCCGGGTCGCCCCGCAGCTCTCGAACCGCGCGGCCGATGTCCTCCATGCGCTTGTAGGCCGCATCGTTTCGCGGATCCCGGCGCCAGGCGTAGAACGCCTCCAGGTCCTCGGTCTCGACGGGCGTCCTGCTCAGTCGTGCGTACCAGTCGGCCGCCTCACGTTCAGCTTGGCGGTCTTCTTGCCGTTCTGCGATCATGGTCACCTAGTCCCGCATCGCCGACGAAGTGTGCTCCAAGGCCTTGCGCATCCGATGATGAACCGTGGTCACCGGAATGCCCAGCAACCGCGAAATCTCCTGGTAAGTCAGACCCTCAATGTGGCTCAGAACGAAAACATCGCGCAACTTGGGCGGGAGAGAAAGGACGATCTCCTTTAGGGTGATCGCGTATTCCTGCGTGGGCTCCAGAGAAACCTGACCGAGCGCGGCCTCGCCGGTCTCTTCGCCCAGGTCGCGCTTGGCCCGACGCAGCTGATCGCGCGCCAGATTGTCGGCGATCTGCGCCAGCAGCGCCTTTGGACTGCGGATCTTTTGCTGCACCTGGTAGGGCGCGGCGCGCAGGTAGGTTTCCTGTGCGACGTCGTCGGCGATCATCGCGCCATAGCGCTTATGCAGGCGTCGGCGCAGCCACGCGTCGTAGCGGCGGAAGAGGGTGTCGAGCGCATTGGCCAGTTCCGACGAACTGGCGGGGATAGGCGAAGATCCGTCCACGGGGTGATCCAACCGGAGATTGCCCCACAGAATCCTACACAAAAAGAAGCTTGAAAAGATTGTTATTGAGAAAGGATGCGGTTCTGGGCGCTGTGTGGCCCGTGAGTGGTCGCTGAACATTCCTGCTCAATTGATGGGTTGGGTGTATGGCGAGTCTGGAGGAGCAGGTTGGAGCGCTGGTGCGTCATCACCGGAAGCTCGCCGGTCTGACCCAGGCGCAACTTGCCGAGCGGATCAGTCGGCAAACCGGCACGGTTACCCGCATTGAAAATGGCGAAGCCGCACCCAGCTTCGAAACACTTTCTAGCCTAGCGACGGCGCTCGAAGTGGAAGTGCGGGACTTCTTTGGAGCTGGCGTTCACGCGAGCGCGGCCGGGCGGAATGATCCGATGATAGGCATCATTGCGAAGTTATCGTCTCTCGAAGCGGATGAACTAAAGGTAGTCAGCGAGCTGATTGGCGTGGCGTTAAAATTGAAAAATTAGCCTGAGCCCATCTTCGTACTTATACGCAGCTGCTGTTGAATAAGAGCGCAGCGTTCTTGTTACTGAACTCAGATTGACCGCGTTCTTGTAGCGGTACAGTCGCGCCGCTTCACAAATCTCAAAGGCCAAGCTGTCGCTGGAAGCGGTGCTTCTGGCGCCATGTTGCCATGGCCACGGTCAGCGCTCCTTCGGCGGCTGGACGGCCGCCCGGCGGAGGGGCCGGTGGCGGCTGGCGGCGCCTGATCGATCTCAGCGCGCCGGCCTTTGCCTGGGAGTTCCTGCGCCGCAACCCCGGCTATCAGGACGATTGGCGTCGTGAGCGTGGCTTCGTCGCCTCTGCGATTGATCCGCGCTGGGGCCTCCGGTTTGCCGCCGATCCCGCGCTTCCCGCCGACGAGGCCGAGGTGTTCTGGCGCGGGGACGTGGCGCCGGGCATCGTCCTGCCCATGGCCGTGACGGAAGGCGCGAGCCCGCGGTCCAGGCCTCGGAGGTGGCCGTCAGGCGTCTTTCGGCGCGCCGATGACGGACTTCACGTGCGGCTTTCGGAGCACCTGCAGCTGATCCTGCCGAAGGAGGCCCGCGGCGATGAGCCGTTGTCCGTGCTGCTGGCCTACGACGCCGATCTGGGCCTTCGGGTGCGGGCGGTCGACGCGCTGGAACGCTTTAGTCGAGGCCGCCCGCCGCCCGGTTCGCGCCTTTCAGCGGCGCAGCGCGCGCGCCTGGCGCGCAGCGTCGTGGCCCTGGACGGCGCCTTGCGGGGGCAGAGCTATCGGGCCATCGCCGACGACCTCTTCGGGACTGAGCGCCTGGACGCCGAAGCCTGGCGCACCGCTTCGCTCCGAGGCGTGACGATTCGCCTGGTGCGCGCCGGTAAGGCCCTGATGAACGGCGGCTACCTCGATCTTCTGCGCCGGGGTCTGTGATCGCGGGGGAGGGGTGTCGGAAATCGCGCCCCCCGCCTTCGTCATCCCTGAGGGCGCCATTCACCCGCCAGCGTGTCCGAAAGACGCCGCCCGTATCCCGGCGTCGCCGAGGACACGATCATGGGTATCGACGATCGCGCCGCGCCGCCCAGGCACCTTCGAACGCCTGAGGCGGCGCGTTTTCTGGGTCTCTCCGACCGCACGCTGGAGAAGCACCGCTCCTACGGAACCGGTCCCGTCTACCGCAAGATCGGCGGGCGGGTGGTCTACACGCTGGAAGACCTGCAGGCCTGGGCTCAGCGCGGTGAGCGGCGCTCGACGAGCGATACCGACGTCGACGTGATCCCACCGGCCAAGCGCAGCGCCGCGATCTCGCCGGCCTATCGGCTTCGGGACGACGAGCGATGAGCGCGGCGCCGACCGCCTCGACCTGGGTCGATCTCTTCTGGTTGGAGGGCCAGATCGAGCGCTGGCTGCGGTTTGGGAGAGCCGCCGAGGAGCGCATCGTCGATCGCCGCAACCGCCTGGTCGGTTTCCGGCCCGGCGCGGTGTTCGCCCTGGTGCGATGGCGCGCGGGTGAATACGGCACGGTGGAATCGCGCATCGCCATCCTGCAGGCGGTCGCCCCCGGCCAGGCCTTCACCAGCCATCCCTTCGTGGCGCCGGGCGCGGAGATCCTGCTGCGGCTGGCGGGCTGGTCACGTGTTCGGGCGGCGCTGGACGCGATCGACATGATCGAACGCGGCGGGTTCCGGCCGGAAGATGTGGCGCCAGACCACTGGCGCCATGTCGGCGCCCGCCTGACGGTGGGCCTGCCGCCACGTCTGTATGACCGCACCCGCCATCGCGCCTGGTCCCTCCGTCGGAGGCTCGGGCGATGAGCCGCGACCGGTCCTTGGTCCTGGCGCTCGCCGCCGTCGGCGCGGCGGCGCTGGTCGCGCCGTCCGTCCTGTCCGCCGGCAAGCGGGTGGTGTTCAACACTACGGCCAGCGCACCGATCGGCTTCTATTGGCTGGAGCACCGCGCGCCGGCGATCGGCGACCTGGCCGTCGTTCGGCCGCCGGCGGCCCTGGCCGCGTGGATGGCTCGGCGGCGGTATCTGCCCTTGAACGTACCGCTGCTGAAGGGTGTGGTGGCGACGGCGGGAACGCAGGTCTGTGTCGTCGACGAGCGGGTGTTCGTGGCGGGCCGCATCGTCGCTGTGGCGCGGACCAGGGACCGCTGGGGGCGGCCGCTGACGCCCTGGCGCGGCTGTCGCCGCCTCGCGGCCGATGAAGTCTTCCTGTTGAACCTAGCGGCGCCGGCAAGCCTGGACAGCCGCTATTTCGGACCGCTGCGCCGCCAAGACATCGTTGGTCCCGCGCGCCCGCTGTGGACCTGGGAGCGCTAGGTTGGCCGCGCCTGTTCTTTCCTTGTTCGGTCGGTTTGCCTGGCCTTTCCTCGTCCCGGCCAAGACCGCGTCGGCGACCGAGCGCAGCCGCGGTCGAGGGCGGCTCCTTGGCCGGCGCGCGCAGCGCGCTCCCCTCGACGGCGGCGAGCACGGGCGCAAGCTGTCGTCCACCGGGACGATGGCAAGACCTCCGCGCGCGAAGCGCGCGTCCTTGCTGGTCTTAGGGCTTGTGGGTCTGGCTCTGGTCTTGGGAGGAGGGCGCGCGGCATCGGCGACGCCGGAGCGTTCACGGGGCGCCATCGAGGCGGCAGTGAAGGAAGCCGCCGCACGGTTTGATCTTCCCAAGGCCGGGTTGCTGGCGGTGATCGAGGCTGAGAGCGGCGGCGCGCCCGGCGCTGTGTCGGCCAAGGGCGCCATGGGCCTGATGCAACTCATGCCCGCGACCTGGCGCGAGATTCGCGAGCAGCTCGCCCTGGGCGATGACCCCTTCGATCCGCGCGACAATGTGCTGGCCGGCGCATTCTATCTGCGTCGACTGCACGACCGGTTCGGGTTCGAGGGGGGACTGGCCGCCTACAACGCCGGGCCCCAGCGCTACCTTGAACATCTGACGACGGGTCGTGCTTTACCCGCAGAGACGCGCGCCTATGTCGCCGCGATCCGGCGCCGGCTCGCCTTAGGTCCTGCCGATCCCGCTCCGCCCGTGCGTGATTGGCGCGCGGCCCCGCTGTTCGTCCTGCCCATCGTCGCGGCGGAGGGCGCGCAATGAGGCGGACCAGAACGTGCGGATCAGGGGGCGGTCGTTTGCGCCCAGGCGATCACGGCCTCGGCCCGCTCGATCGCGGCCTTCAGGCCATCGCTCTGCCAGGTGTCGACCGATCCATCGTCGGCCACCGCATGGTCGTAGGCGTCGTGCGCGCGGGTTGTCAGATCGCGCAGGGCGTCCAGCGCCTCGACCAGCAGTGCGGCGTGATCGCTGTTTTCCGGAAGGCGCATGAACGAAAGGATCCGGTCCTGGGGGGCGCTTTTGAAGGCGAAGAGGATGGCAAGATTAAAGGGCCGGGACCTTCGGCCGGCAAGATGTTGGTGGATAAGGGAAATTTCCAGGACCCCGTTTTAGGGGCTGGTCCCGGTCTTCATCGCTTTCTTCAGAAAATCAGCGGCTTATCCGGGACCTTTCGTCTTCGGAGGCGTCGATGAGCGCCGAGGACGAGTTTTTCGTCCGCCTGGGACGGATCGGCGATCGCGGCGCCTCTGCGGCCCTGGGGCGGGGCTTTGTCGGGGAGGTCCTGGGCGCGGCCCGGCGGAGCGGACAGGGCGTGCTGGACGGTGGCGGCCGCGGCGGGCGTCGCCGTATCGGGCGCGGCGGCGTGCGCCGGTCCGCTCGCGCCGCCGGCCGGCGCGTCGTGGTCAAGACGCGGATCGTGCGGCACAAGGGCGACCGATACCGCGCCGCGCCGTTGGCCCGACATATGCGCTACCTACGGCGCGAGGGCGTTACGCGCGATGGCCGTCCGGCCGAGATGTTCGATCGCGACGGCGTCGCCGACCACGACGCCTTCGCCCAGCGGTGTGAGGACGATCGTCATCATTTCCGCTTCATCGTCTCCCCGCAGGACGCTGACCGCCTGGAGGACCTGCAGGCCTATACCCGGGACCTGATGGTCCAGGCCGAGAAGGATCTCTGCACGCGGTTGGATTGGATCGCGGTCGATCACTGGAACACCGACAATCCTCACGTCCACGTGCTGGTTCGCGGCCGAGCCGAGGACGGCGCCGATCTCGTCATCGACAGCGACTACCTGACCAAGGGCCTGCGGGAAGCGGCCGAGCGCCTGGTCACCCTGGAGCTGGGGCCAAGGTCGCAAGCGGAGATCAACGCGGCGTTGGACCGCGAGGTGACCGCCGATCGCTGGACCAGTCTGGACCGACAGCTGCGCGACCTGCGCGACGAAGCCGGGCGCATCGATCTGCGTCCCGGGCCAGAGGGGCCGACCGCGCCGCGGCATCTGGGACGCATCGAGCATCTGGAACGGCTCGGGCTGGCCGAGGGCCGGGGCGGTGTCTGGCGAACGCCGGCGGATCTGGAACAGCAGCTTCGGGCCCTGGCGCTACGCGGCGACATCATCAAGACCATGCACGCGGCGACGCGGGGCGAGCTGCGAGATCCAGCCCACTACGTCCTGCATCCAGAAGCGCCGGACCAACCCGTGGTCGGCCGTCTTGTCGATCGTGGGCTCCACGACGAGCTGAGCGGCCAGGCCTATGTGGTCGTCGATGGCCTAGATGGCCGGCTTCATCACTTCCGCTGCGCCGACCTGGAGCGGACCGGCGACACGCGCCTGGGCGGGCTCGTCGAGGTTCGCGGGATCGCTCGTGAAGGTGGCGCGCCCCGCGTCGACCTGGTCCACCGGTCCGACCTGTCGCTGCGGGCTCAGATCACGGCCCACGGCGCGACCTGGCTCGATCGCCGGCTGGTGTCGTCCGAGCCGGCGCCGATCGCCGGAGCCTTCGGACGCGAGGTTCGTGGGGCGCTGGAGGCGCGCCGACAGGAACTGATCAAAAGAGGCATGGCCGACGAGACGGGGCGGCCGGTCTCGGATCTGCTTGGCAAGCTGCGGCGCGAGGAACTGTCGCGCACGCGGATCGCGCTTTCGCAGGAGACGGGCCTTGCCGCGCGCGACGCCGCGCCGGGCGACACGGTGTCGGGCGTCTATAGGCGGCGGATGGACCTGGCCTCTGGCCGGTTCGCGATGATCGATGATGGGTTGGGCTTCCAGCTCGTGCCCTGGACGCGGGCCCTCGAAAGCCACCGGGACGAGATGGTCAAGGGAGTGATGACGCCCGGCGGTGGGGTCGATTGGGCGCTCGGACGCAAGCGGGGGCTGGGACTTTGACGCGGAGGAATTTCCTATGAGCGGCACGAAGGTTCTGTGGGGCCAGGTCCTGGTCGTCTTCCTGTTGACGCTGGCCGGCGTCTGGACGGCGACCGAATGGACGGCCTGGCGGCTAGGCTTCCAGGTCGGGCTCGGGCCGCCATGGTTCCATTTCCGCGACTGGCCGATCTATCCACCGCCGGCCTTCTTCTTCTGGTGGTTCGTCTACGATGCCTACGCGCCCGATATCTTCGCGCGCGGTGCGTTCGTGGCGGCGGGCGGTGCGCTGAGCGCCGTCGCCGTGGCGATGGGCATGTCGATCTGGCGCGCGCGCGAGGCGGCGAAGGTGACCACCTACGGCTCTGCGCGCTGGGCGCTGACGGACGAAGTTCGGCGCGCGGGCCTGCTCGGCGAGGACGGCCTGATGCTGGGCAGCCTGGACGGTCACTACCTGCGTCACGACGGCGCCGAACACGTCCTGTGCTTTGCGCCGACGCGCTCAGGCAAGGGTGTGGGTCTTGTCGTGCCGACCCTGCTGACCTGGCCCGGCTCGGCGATTGTCCATGATATCAAGGGTGAGAACTGGACATTGACGGCCGCCTGCCGCGCGCGCATCGGACCGGTGCTGCGGTTCGATCCGACCGACAGTCGCTCGAGCGCCTACAATCCTTTGCTGGAGGTCCGGCGGGGCGAGACCGAGGTCCGGGACGTCCAGAATATCGCCGACATCCTGGTCGACCCAGAAGGCGCCCTAGAGCGGCGCAATCACTGGGAGAAGACCAGCCACTCGCTGCTGGTCGGGGTCATCCTGCACGTCCTCTATGCCGAGGCCGACAAGACCTTGGCCGGAGTGGCCAACTTCCTGTCGGATCCCAGCCGGCCGGTCGAGACGACCCTGCGGGTGATGATGTCGACGCGGCATCTTGGCGACCGGCCTCACCCCGTCGTCGCCAGCGCGGCCCGTGAGGTCCTGAACAAGTCAGACAATGAGCGGTCGGGCGTGCTCTCCACGGCGATGAGCTTCCTGGGCCTCTACCGCGATCCAGTGGTGGCCGCCGTCACATCGCGCTGCGATTGGCGTATCGACGATCTGGTCGGGCAGGGCAGGCCGGTCAGCCTCTATCTGGTAGTCCCGCCGTCCGACATCAGCCGGACCAAGCCGCTGATCCGGATGATCCTCAACCAGATCGGTCGGCGCCTGACCGAGGGGCTGGAGACCGCCCAGGACCGCCAGGAGCTGCTGTTGATGCTGGATGAACTCCCCGCGCTTGGCCGACTCGACTTCTTCGAGCAGTCGGTGGCGTTTATGGCGGGTTACCGCATCCGCTGCTTTTTGATCGCCCAGAGCCTCAACCAGATCGTCAAAGCTTACGGCGAGAACAACTCCATCCTCGACAACTGCCATGTCCGCGTCTCGTTCGCCACGAACGACGAACGCACCGCGCGGCGGATCAGCGACAGCCTGGGCACCGCCACCGAGATGCGGGCGATGAAGAACTACGCCGGGCACCGCTTGTCGCCGTGGCTCGGCCACCTGATGGTCAGTCGGCAGGAGACCGCCCGTCCGTTGCTGACCCCTGGCGAGGTGATGCAGCTCCCGGCCGACCAGGCGGTGGTCCAGGTGTCGGGCCTGGCGCCCATCCGGGCGGGGAAGATCCGCTACTACGCCGACCGTCGGCTGGCCGAACGGGTTGAACCGCCACCGCGGGAGTTGTCGCCGATCTCGGCGGGCGCGACGAATGTCTGGACCGAGATTGTCGACGCGGCCAGCGGCAAGGCCGCATCCGGGGCCGGCGCCGATGAGGGCGGACTGAAGCTCGAACCGGAACTGCCGGGCCTTAACGCCGAATTGCCGCCAACAGCCGGCGATGAGGCTCCGTGGTCCGACGTCGACGAAGGCGGCGACGAGACCCAGCAGGCCGAACAGGCGCGGCGCTTCAGGTCGGCGGCGCGGCAGGCCGCTCTGGATCCTGACGACGGTATCCCGCTGTGAGGTCGTCATGAAGGTGCAGACCAAGGTCTTCCTGAGCCGGGACCTGTCGTTGTCGCTGGACGCGGCGGCGCGACGGATGCGGCGCTCGAAGTCAGAGATCATGCAGGCGGCGTTGGCGTCGTTCCTGTCGGCCGATGGCGACGAGGCCCAGGAAGCGGCTGTCGTGCGGCGGCTTGATCGGATGGGGCGTGAGCTGGAGCGGATCCAGCGCGACGTCACGATCTCGAACGAGGCGGTGGCGCTGTTCGTGAGGGCATGGCTGACGGCAACGCCCGTGCTGGCTGAGGCAGACCAGAGGGCGCAGTCGGCCAAGGGGCAGGAGCGGTACGTTGGGTTCCTTGAGGCGCTAGGGCGACGGCTGGAAGCAGGCAAGTTGTTGAGGACGGAAATCCCTGAAGAGCGCGCGGTCGTCTAGTTCAGCCTAGGATACAAGGACCTGGTGGCTGCAATCGCTCGCGCCTACTTCTTGGCGTTCAAGTTGATGTTTGAAGCGCCGCAGTCGCACCTCAACTCCTGCTTCGTGCCGAAAGTCGGGGTGATTGAAAGCATTGCGCTGCAGGATGTGCAGGAAAACTGATCGGTAAAAGTTCGATAGGCTGCGACCACAGGCATGAAGTCGGCCTTTTGCATATCCGCCCACGGGTTCCAATGGATGCTGGCGTTGACCTGCCACTGATCGAGCTTCGCGGCTTGCTCGGCGGCTTTGAACACCTCATGCCGCGTGGTGATCACCGCGACCTTGTCCTGCTGGTTCCACGAGTTCGCGGCCTCCTTGCCCTTCTTGAAGGCCTCGCTCATTGCCGACGTGGCGCCGATGATCAAATCGCCGAAAACGAAATTGCCGTCGCCCTTGAACTCCGCCTTTCCACGTAACCTGTGGGCGGCCTCACCCGCGAAATACTCAAGATGCCGGCGCAGGATGCCGGCGGCCACGCTGATCTCGTTCTTCTGAACGTGGCCGTCGATCTCATCCCAGACGCTGTCCTTGGTCCATTGAGCAGGCCCGACATCCACGCTCCAGGTTTTGAAATGGACGAAGCGCTTGTTCTTGATGAGACCCTCGGAGACCATGTGCTTAAGCCACACGTCATCGTGCGTGGTGAAGATGAACTGAGTGTCAGGGAAGCGTGTCTTGAGCAGCGCGCAGACCTCGCGACGGTGTCCTCGGTCTACGGACATCAGTACGTCGTCGAGAACGGCGAAGGAAAATCCTGTCCCAAGCAGGTGCTGCATGAGCGCTAGATAGAGGCAAAGGCCCATACCATCCTGGTGCCCTTCGCTGTGGTAGGCGCCGGGCGGGAAGCCGCCACGTCCGTAAAAATCGACGTCGAAGCCCAGCTTCCCCAAAGAGGGGATGAGCTTTGCCGTAAAGCCGCTTTCGTCGTCCTTGTTGATCTCTCGATAGAGTTCGGAAAAGGCCTCCTGGACGTCCTTGTAAATGCCTTCGAGCGCCGTGGTAGTGGAGGCGCCGAACACCTCGTAGACTTTTACGGCGCGCGTGGCCTGGGCCTTGGAAGTGGCAAGACTTTTCTGAGCTTTACGATATGCGCTGAGACGTTCCTGAGCGATCGTCAGGAACTGTTTGGCCGTGTCCGTCAGGCTAGCATCAGGAATGGCCTCCACCGCGGCTTCCAGGGCGGACACCGCCTCAGTCAACGTGGAACTGCCATAGCTGGCTTTGAGAACGGCCAGCGTGTCGGCCAGCGGCAGTAGCTTGTCGATCTGCACATAGCGGCCGGCCAAAGTTTGCTTGAACGTCAACAAAGGGGCGGTGTCGACAACGGGCTTCAACTGCGCACCGTAAGCGATGACCGTGGCGAGGGCTGTCCCGGCCGCGTGAATCGCGGCGGTGATCGGCTTGGTCGCCTCGGCGATTTTCTTCCGGCGCGCCGTTACATCTGCGAGATGGTCAAGCTTCGCCTTTAGGTGGGCGGTGAAGTGATCTGGTTCAAACGGCGTGTCGCACACCGGACACCGCTCATCGTCGTACATCTCCAGCGCCGTATTGATCAGAGTCTCTCGCTTGACGCCGTCCGCGCTGGCTGGATCACCCGCAAGCCCTTCGAGTTCGGGGAGCAACGCCTCCAGCTGGCCGGCAAAATCAGCGGACTCCAAACCCGCCAGTTGCTCCTTCATCGCCGCGATGTCGGCCTTTGCCTGAGCCTTTGGCACCGAATGTGCGGCCAGCCCGCCGCTGGCTGATTGCATGCCGTCGTCGAGCGCGGTCGTCGCAGCTAGGTCGGTGAGAGGCGCGAGACCGAGCGTTGCGCGATGCGGGTTTACCGCCTGCAGCACGGCCGTCTTCGTGAAGTCCGATATTTGCAGCGCAGTGAGCAAGGCGGTGCGGGCGTCAGCCGCAACCCGCTCCAACGGGTCCACGGCTTTGGAAGCGGCGTTCTGGATCTTCAATAGGACGCCACGCAGCTTCTCGACGTCTTCGAGGCGAAGCAGCGCCTGCACCTCCTTGGCGCGATCACCGGGCTTCGAAATTACGTATCGGATCAGCTCTCGACGCGAGAGGACGAACTCGGGATGCAGACTGACCGCCTGGAGGGCGGCGAGGATATCCGGATCGGACGGGGTAACCTTGGGAGAGCCCGCCGCCTTCACAGTGCGCAGGATCGTCGCCTTCTTACCGGCTAGGGTCGGGAAGCTGACTTCCAACTCGACCGACGCCTGCTCGGGTTTGTTGCGAAAGTCGACGTGCGGCCCATGTTTCGGTACCGAAAGATCGCCAGTACCCTGGCCCGAGAGTCTCGAGATGTTGCCGGTCAGCGCGAACTCGATCGCATCGACGATGCCACTCTTGCCTGTGCCATTGGGGCCGCAGGCGGCGAAGTTCTCGCCGCCGAGCGCCAATTCCAGGTCAATGATCCCCCGGAACTTTTGAATGCGAATACGTTCGATCCGGATCATGGGGCGTCCGGAAAGATCGCGGCCCGGATCGCGGGCTCGGCGAACACGCCGTCCTCAATCACGACCTTTTTCAAGGTAGACGCTACGTCCTCGAACCCTTCGTTCTTGGCCAAGTCTTCCAAGAATGCACCGAGCACCGCTTTCGAGACGGTGGCGACCGGCTGCGGCGCTCCTTTTTCCTCGGACTGCTCGCTCATGACTGCTTCTCCCTGAACCGAGGGTAGCAAACTTGAGAGTTGAGGCAATGGTGGAGCTTAGAGGTTGAGTTGTCCCGGGTACACCGCGAGCGTCGCTCCCGCCGTTGTCTTCTTCTCTGGGGCGACACAGCCAAGGCTCATGCGGTGGAGGCTCGTCTGGGCAGCGTCGGCGCCATCTGTGTCACGCCCTTTGGCTCGACCTTGGACGGTTGGATTGCAGTCAACGGTCCAACGCCGGTCAATTGCGAGGCTTTGATCGCTGGGCCGAGCGAAACCTAGATCAACATGCCTATAGGCAACTCAAGGACGGCGTGAACAGCCTTGCCGCCGATTGTGCGACCCGCCGATTGGCGCTCTGACGAAGGGGGCGGTTCGCGGATGCCCTGGCCTGGGTTGCTGCTCGCTGGGATACTTCACCTTGGCGGGAACATTGGCCATCACAAAACTTGGCGTGGACGGGTGGCGCGCTATGCTCGTGGACCGGAGTAGGGGGCGATACTTTTGCACGACGATGATCCGCGGCCCCGCTGGCTGAAGGACCTCAGCAGGTTCCTGCCGCTCAAGAGCCAGTTCGTCCTGAGCGGCAATGTCCGTGATCTGCAGTTGATGCGCGTGGGCGACTCTTTCACTGCCGGTCCGCTACAGGCCACGCTTGCGGATAGCTTGGCCCAGGCGGGCTATGCCGATGTCATAAACTTCAACCTCGTCGACGGCTTCTCGGTCATCAGTCAAGGCGCGTCTGGCGGTCGCGACCCCAACGCTGTGCTGGGGCTCTTAGGGCTGACCGCGAGCCAGGGCCGGGCGGCGGCGGGCATCGACGCCCTCGGCGCGGCGCTGGAGCGCCTCGTCGGACTAGAGGGCGAGCCGGTGGCGCTCGTGATTGATTTTGCTTCCCGCCTGGCGGTCAGGCCCGAGGCCCTGTCGCCGGTCGAGCATCATCTCTTCTCACGCGCCCTGGTGCTGGCCCAGGCCGCCAGCGCTCGGCCGGTTGGAGCCGAACGCTCCCCTTTGTTCAATACGATCCTCTGGGTCGTCGATAAGGAAGGCGACCTGCCTGACTGGCTGACCATCAACAATCCCCGACTGCGACATATTCCGATCGCCACGCCCGACCGGGCCGTTCGCCGCGCGATCGCGCCGCAGCTGCTGCGTGGGTTGTCGGGCGGACGGGATCAGGCGCCCCAGGTGCTCGCGGCGGCTGAGGATGAGCTGGTCGACGGCACCGAAGGCCTTCTGCTGATGGACCTGAGCGCTATCACCCAGTTGGCCCGCGCCGAGGGCGTGCGGGTGGAAAACATCGGCGATGCTATCCGCCGCTATAAGGTCGGCGTCACCGAGGATGCCTGGAAGAAGATCGAACCGGACAAGATCCGGGGGGGCGAGGCTTTCATCGCGCGCCGGGTGATCGGCCAGGAGCACGCCGTCACCCACATGCTGGATATCGTCAAGCGCGCGGCCACCGGCCTTTCAGGCAGCAAGCGCAGCGGGCGTCCGCGCGGCGTGGCCTTCTTGGCCGGACCGACCGGTGTGGGCAAGACGGAGCTGGCCAAGTCCGTGACGGAACTGCTGTTCGGTGACGAGACCGCCTACATCCGCTTCGACATGTCCGAGTTCAGCGCCGAGCACGCCGATCAGCGCCTGATCGGCGCGCCGCCCGGCTACGTCGGATACGATGTCGGGGGGGAGCTGACCAACGCCGTGCGCGAGCGCCCCTTCAGCGTCGTGCTGTTCGACGAGATCGAAAAGGCCCATCCCAGAATCCTCGACAAGTTCCTGCAAATCCTCGACGACGGGGTGCTCACCTCGGGGCGGGGCGACAAGGTCTACTTCTCGGAGGCTCTGATTGTCTTCACCTCGAACCTTGGCGTCTACCGCGCTGACGAGAGCGGCGGCCGGGTGGCCAATGTCGGTCCCGGGGACCCCTTTGAGCAGGTTCAAGCGCGGCTGCGTTCGGAAATCGAGGTCCACTTCAAGCAAGTCCTCAATCGGCCTGAGATCCTCAATCGGATCGGGGAGAATATCATCGTCTTCGATTTCATCCGCTCCGAGATCGGAACGCGGATCTTCGAGGCGATGGTGGCCGGCGTACTGGCCGACGCGGCCGCCGTCGGGCATGTGGTGTCGCTATCGCCGAAGGCCCAGGACCGGCTTCTGACACTTTGCACCGCCGACCTTTCCAATGGCGGGCGCGGCATCCGCAACATGATCGAGGCCCATCTGATCAATCCCCTGGCGCGGGCGCTCTTCGACGCCGGACGTCCCGGACCTTTCGTGATCGCCGATGTCGTGGACGGACCGGTTTCGACCCTGGTCCTGAAGGATGGCGCGTGAGCACGGTCAGGATTTCGCGACTTCATTTCCCGGTCACCACGCTGGGACCTGGACGGCGCGTGGGCCTCTGGTTTCAGGGCTGTTCGATACGCTGTCCGGGCTGCATTTCGCCCGACACCTGGGACGTTGATGTTGTCGCGCCGGTCGCGGTCGACGCTGTCTTGGAGGCGATCGAGCCGTGGACGAGTGAGGCTGACGGCCTGACGGTTTCGGGCGGCGAACCCTTCGATCAGCCCGACGCGCTGGCGACGCTGCTGACGGGATGGCGCGCGCGCCACGGCGGCACGGTGCTGGTATTCACCGGCTATGAGCGCGACCAGGTCGAACCCTGGCTAGCGGAACATCCGGATCTCATTGACGCGCTGGTCAGCGGTCCCTTCGACCTCCACGCCGACCAGACCCTGGCGCTGCGCGGTAGCGACAACCAGATGCTCCACCGCCTGACGCCGGCCGGGGCGATCTTCTCGGTCTTCGAGCGGCCAGCAGACAGCGCCGACCGGCGGCTGGACTTGATGTTCGACGAAGAGGGCGGCGCCTGGTTCGCCGGGATCCCGGCGCGTGGCGATTTTCAGCGGTTCCGACAGGCCATGCGGCGAAGCGGACATCGCGTTGACATGACGGCTCGAACCGCGGGGGCGGGGGAATGATCAAGTTTTGTCCAAGCTGTCATAGCGAGCGGCCGGCCAGCGAGTTCTTCTGCGAAGGGGGGCTGGAGGGCGGCCAGGAGTGCGGATGGGATCTCAGCAATGCGCCGCTGCGTCCAGCAGGGTGGCGTCCGACCGATACAGCTGCACCGCCGCCGGTCCAGGTCCAGACGCTTTGCCAGAACGGGCACGGGCTCGATCCGGGCGACCTGATTTGTCCAGTCTGTGGCGCTGACCCAGTCGAGGAGCTGGGCGGGACCGGCGCGGCGGGACACGCGGCCGAGGCCCTCGCTGCCGACGCGGAGGACGCAGTCGTCCGCGAGGTCGACGCGATCCACGACTGGATTCTGGAGCGCCGCTTTTCCCAGAGCGCCGCGCGAGAGCGTTTCATCGGCCGGCGCGAAGGCGACGACCGTCAGGCGGTGGTTACCCTCTATACAGCCGGCTACGAGCCGGACCCGGAGGTGCAAGATCTCTTGAGGACGCTGCCGCGAGACCACGTGCCGGAGATCATCGAGACCGGTCACTGGGAAGGTCGCGCCTACGAGGTGACCGAGGACCTGCAGGGGGGCACCCTGGCGGACCTCGGCCTACTACGCGATGACGTCGACACGCTGTCTACCGTGCTGTTGGAAGTGGGCGGCGCCTTGCATTCGCTGCATGAGCATGGCCTGCGCCACCGAGACATTCGCCCGAGCGCCTTGCTGGTCAGGTCCAGGGAGCCTCTCGATCTTGTGGTCACCAGCTTTGGCTCGGCCCGGCTCTCGGAGTTCGATCTGGACGTGGTCTCGCCGTTGGAGACCAGCCGTTACATGGCGCCTGAGGCGTTAGCGGGCGGGGTGGCCGCCGCTAGCGACTGGTGGAGCCTGGGTATGGTTCTGCTGGAGCAGGTCACACGCGGCGCGTGCTTCGCTGGCGCCGACGACCAATCGTTCCTGATCCAGGTCCTGACCAACGGCGCGCCGATTCCCGAAGGCCTTGATCCGCGGGTAGAGGGTCTGCTGCGCGGCCTCCTGGCCCGGGATCGCCACGAACGCTGGGGCTGGCCCCAGACGCAACTGTGGCTGGCGGGAGAGACGCCGCCAGCGCCAATCTCCTCTCTGCCGTCAGGGCACACGGCGGGGCGACGCGCCCTTGCCCTGGGCCGAAAATCCTACGCCGCCCCAACGGAATTCGCGCTCGCGGCCGCTCAGGCGAACGTCTGGGACGAAGCCCGTGGACTTCTGATCGGCGGGGCCTTGGCCACCTGGGCCCAGGACGCCGACCTCGATCCGGCCTTGCAGGCGGAGCTGCGCAATCTGGCCAATCTCGACGGCGCGTCCGAGGATCTGCGCCTGGGCCTGGCGTTGAAAGCCCTCAATCCCGCCATGCCGCTGATTTGCCGGGGGGAGATCGTCACGCCCGGCTGGCTGCTCGACAATCCTGAGGCTGGATACGCTCTGATCTCGGGGCCCGCGCCCGAACTGCTGCAACGCAAGGGCGCCGAACCCTGGCTACACCAGCTGCGGGTTCGCGCCGGCGCCGTGCGGGAGAAGGCTCGGCAGATGGACGTCGTCCTCAGCGAGCCCGAGCTGGAGATCCATCTGTTGTCCACCTCGCGGGCTCACTTGGCCGCCCAGTGGGCTGAGCGGCGCCGCGTGCTGCCCGATACCGATCATCCCGGGCTTGTCGCCATCCTCGAGCGCCGCCAGACGACGGACGAGGACTTCATCCTTTTGTTGAGCGCCGATGTCGGTCAGTTCCGTACAGCCGACGCCATTCTCGCCGAGGCTGCCGAGCATGCCAGGCGAGCGGGGCTGGACAGCTTCGATCCTGACCAGGCCGCCGCTTGGCTGGATCATCCCCGCCGCGAGGTTTACGCCGAGATCGAGAGCCGGCTGGAAGGCTTCGCCCGTTGTGGCGTTGAGCGCCTGGACGATTGGGCCGACCAGTTTCGGCTGGAGCGCCGTCTGCCTATCGCCAAAGCGCTGGCGTTACTGGGCTTGCCCTGGGACGTATGGGTCGCGCCCCCGAAGCAGGCCTATGTCTCCACCATCCTGGACTTCTTCTCGCGTCGCCTGACGGGCGGGGTGATGCGCGGACCGCTGTCGCGCATGGTCGTGGGCAAGACCGGGGCCAAGCTCGACCTAGTAGAACTGGGCAGCGAGCGTAGGACCGCCGCTGGTCTCCTGGATCATCTGCTGCTGCGCAACGAGCAGCCCATTGACATCGACCCCGAGGTCCTGACCAACGACCCCAAGCTCGAACGTCGACTGCGCCTTCTGCATAGCCATGCCACGCTCTATCGGCGGGACACGGGTATTGATGGCCTCTATCTCGGCTTTCCGTTCCTGCTGCTCCAGGAAGCTAAGCCAAACGTCAAGCCGCGCATCGCCCCAGTGCTGCTCTGGCCGGTCAAGGTGCAGCCCGAGCTGGGCGCGCGGGGACGTATCAGCCTGACCTTCGATCGCGATCGCGAGGAGGTGCGGCTCAATCCAGCGCTGGACGCCATCCTTGGGCCGGACGCGGCGCGTCGCTGGGACGAGGCCGCGCGGGAGTTGCTCGGACGTGCGAGCCTGAGCGCCGCCGACGTCATGGATGGCCTGGGTGAGTTGGCGCGCTCGATTGGGGCGCGGACCTTGACGGCCTTGCCCAACAAGGACGTCAAGCTGGCCCAGGGCCAGGACCAACTCATCTGCAGCGGCGTGCTCTTCCACCTAGCCTATCTGGGTCAGGCGGTGATGGAGGACTTGCGGCACCTTAAGGGCATCCCGCCGGTCGGATCTGCCCTGGAGACGGTCCTGCGAATTGGCGACCCGCCTGAAAGGGCGACGCCGCCCCATCCGCCGGAACTGGATCGCTACTTCACCGCCGCCAGTGATCCCTCACAGGAGATGGCGGTGCTCGAAGCCAGGGAAGGGGCTGGGCTGCTGGTCGAAGGTCCGCCAGGCACTGGCAAGAGCCAGACCATCGTCAACATGGTGTCCGATGCGATCGGCCGCGGACGCAGTCTGCTGATCGTTTGCCAAAAGCAGGCCGCGCTCGAGGTCGTGCGCAAGCGCCTTGACGCCGAAGGCCTCGGCGAGCGCATGGTGATGATCAACGACGTCAATAAGGATCGGCGTGCCGTCCTGACGGCCGTCCGCACCCAACTGGAAGAGCTGTGGGGCCAGGGACCCGGCTCGGGTCTCTGGCGTCTGCAACGGCCGCAGATCGCCGCCCGCATCGAGGCCCATGAGCGCGATCTCAACGCCCACCACGGGGCCCTGCATGCCGACGACCAAGCCACGGGCCTGAGCTATCGTCTTATTGTCGGAGACTTGATTGGCTATGACGCCGGGCCACGCCCGGCAGTGAGCGCGCCGGGCCTGCGATCTGTGGTCGCGGACCTGAACGCGGGCGCGGTGGCCTCGTTGGAAGAGGCGTGCGGTCCGTTGGCGCGCCTATGGTTGCCCGCGCGATACGAGGGCAACCCCCTGGCGGCGACCACGGCTTTTAGTCCCGACGAGGAGACGATCAAGGCGTTCGAGGCAGACTTCACCGCGTTTCTGCAGAACGAGGGCGCGCGCCAGACCGTTTTGGAACGGACGGTGGGCGCGCTGGCGATGGATGATCCGGCGCCGTTCCAGGCCTGGATGGGGCAGCATGCCGCCAGCTTGCGGGCGCTGTCTCCGGCAGAGCGTGAAGCTGTGCAGCGCTGGTCGCCGCGTCTGCGGCCCGACGTGGACGCTCGTTCGGCCCTCGATCTGGGCGAGCTGGACGCCATCACCGAGGGGCTGGCCGCCTTGCCCACCCGCGACCTCGCCCCGCCGTTAGTCGCCGTGGCGGTGACCTTGAGCGACCACGAGCTGTCCGAACTCCTGGATCTGCTAGAGGCGCTGGACCAGCCCGCAGGATTTTGGGCGCGCCTGTCGCCAGCGCGATGGAGCCGTCAGCGTCGGCTAAAGGCGTTCCTGCGGCGACATGCGCTGGAGCCGACGCTACGTCCGCTGGAGACCATCCGCGCTGAGAAGGATTTGCGGCCGTGGCGGCGACGCCTGGAGGCTATCCACCGGGCCCTCGTCGAGCCGGACGCCGGGATCGGCGCGCTGGCGCGCCCCGACCTCTTGGACTTGGCCAAGGGTCTGCGCGGTCGGGTGGCGAATACGGCCGACCACCTGCGGCGCGTCGTGGCCCACCCGGCAGCCGATCTTGCCTTCCACGTCGTTGAGCAAGGTAGCCTAGACGCCCTGGAGGGTTTCTTCGATCAGCATGAACGCGCCTATGCGCGCCATGAGGCCCGCGGCCTGAGCTTGGGGGCTTTGGCTAACCTAGCGCCTTGGTTCGAGCCGGCGTGGCTGGAGGCGCGCAGCAACGCTATCGCCGCCAACGAGGGTAATGGCCAGGCCATTGCCGCGATCGCGTCCGTCCTCGACGTCACGGCCGCCTATCAGCGTTTCCGGCCCCGTGCGTTACTGCTCGAGGCGCAGGCGCTGGCCGTCTTCGCTGTTCTACGTGGCAGCGCGAGCGCCTTCGAGGCCCTGGCCCTGAAGGATCTCGACGATGAAATTCGGCGTACGATCGGACGCGAGGCGCGGTTGGCCTGGAAGGCGCGCCTTGAGACACGTCATCCAACCTTGTTGCTGGAAGCGGCCGAACTGAATTCCAAGATCAACGCCCTGCGCTTGGCGGACGGAGAAATGCGTCGGCTGAACGGGCGGCTGCTGATCGAGGGCGTGAACATGGATCGCATCGGCCAGCCCAAGGATTGGGAGGCGATCACGCGCTTGACGGGCATTCGGGCAAGGCGCTTGCGGGAGTTCATCGACCAGGGGGCGGATCTTGGCCTAATGGCGTTGCGGCCGATTTGGCTGATGAACCCAGATGTGGCCAGCCGCGTCCTGCCGTTGAAGAAGGCTCTGTTCGACACGGTGATCTACGACGAGGCCTCGCAGATGCCCGTCGAGTACGCGCTTCCCAGCCTGTTCCGAAGCGGCAAGCTGATCGTCAGCGGCGATGAGAAGCAGATGCCGCCCACCAACTTCTTCAACAGCAAGGTGGAGAACGACGAGGCTGGACTTTACGAGGGGGAGGAAGCCGACGACGACGCCGATGAGGAGGCGCGAGAGGAAGTCGCCGAAACCTGGAACCGTCGAGAGATCAAGGACTGCCCCGATCTGTTGGCCCTGGCCAAGACGGTGCTACCGGCCACGACGCTGCAAATCCACTACCGGTCAATCTACCGCGAACTCGTCGAGTTCTCGAACGCGGCCTTCTACGGCAAGCGCCTGAGCGTGCCTGCGCGCCACCCTGACGCTGAGATCAAGCGCGTGCGGCCGATCACCCTCATCCGGACCGACGGCGTCTACGAAGATCAGGTCAATGAAGCCGAAGCCCGCAGGGTGGTCGATATCTTGGCCAAGGTCTGGAAGCGCGAGCCGCATGCTCGTCGGTCCATCGGCGTGGTGTCTTTTAACCGCAAGCAGGCCGATCTCATCGACGAGATGATCGAGACCCGCGCCGAGACCGATCTCGAGTTCCGCCAAGCGCTGGCCCAGGAGCGTGACCGGGTTGAGGGTGGGGAAGACATGGGCTTCTTCGTCAAAAACGTGGAGAACGTCCAGGGCGACGAGCGCGATGTCATCATCTTCTCGTCGACCTTCGGCCGAAACGCCCAAGGCACCTTCCGGCGCAACTTCGGGGTCTTGGGGCAGGGCGGGGGAGAGCGCCGCCTCAACGTCGCCGTCACCCGCGCACGCGAAGCGGTGGTCATGGTCACGTCCATGCCGATCGCCGAAATTTCCGACTTCCTGGGAACCCGGCGCGCGGCTCAGACGCCTCGTGATTTCCTGCAGGCCTACTTGGAGTACGCGCGCATGATGTCGAGCGGTGAGCTGGACAACGCACGCGGCCTGCTAGGGCGCTTGACCGAACGGCCAGACGAGCGGCGCGGGGCCATGGCGTCAGATCTCGACGGCTTCGAGGCCGCCGTCGCTGAGTACGTCACCTCGCTGGGGTGGACGCCGCATCGGGTGCGCGATAGCGGCGCCTTTGGCCTGGACTTCGCCCTGGAGAACCCAAAGACCGGCCTTTACGGGCTGGGCATCGAGTGCGATGCGCCGCGTCATGCACTTCTGGCTGGGGCGCGGGCGCGAGAACTCTGGCGGCCGTCCGTCCTGGGGCGTTCGATCGGACAGGTTCATCGGGTCTCTTGCCAAGGATGGCTGCGGGCGCCGGATCGAGAGAAGGCGCGCCTACGCGAGGCCATTGCCCTGTCCCTGGGCGAAAGGGGGGCGGCATGAGCGGGCCAAAGGTCGTTCGGATCGTCACGCGTGAGGAAATCCTCGCCCGGTGCGCGGAACTACTCGCGCGAGCTGCTGCGGCTCTGGCTGAGTGGGAGCGGGTGGGCGCGCGGAATGATGCGGTCGTGCCGGAAGATATCGAGCTGGCGCGTGGGCGTCATCAACGTTTGCGCGCCTTGCTGACGCAGGATCGTCTGGACGACCTCCAAAAGCAGGTCCCTCAGGAGATCGCCTTCCTACAGGCCGACCAGCAGGAGCGGCTGGCCAAGGCGGCAGCGGCCGCCGCCGCCGCGCGCTCGATGGAGCAACGGCGCGCCGAGGCGGCCAAGAGCCTTTTGTCGGCCCTGCAGCGCACAGGAGCTCAATTGGAGCCCGGCTTGATCGAGGCTCTCCAGCGGGCCGCCGCCGGCAAGGATGCTGGCGACGCGCTGGCTAAGGGCTTTGCTCTGCTTAGCGCTGCGCTGTCCGGACCGGTCGCCGACACCTCGGCGCTGATCGCCCGCTACAAGGCCGGCCTCGAACCGGATGACCGTGATTTCGCCGGCTGGCTGGCCCAGCAACCCCGAACTGGCAGTGACCTAGTGGACCGGCTGGCCGTGGCGATTGCTGAGCTGCGCGGGCTCGATGCATCGGACGAGGCGCAGGCCTTGGATGAGCGACTTCGCGCCGCTGCGGACGAGGCCGATCCAGCGCGTCATGGTCTCCTGTTGGATGGCCTGCAGGTGGCGCTGTCGCGGGCCCTGGTCGTTCACCGCGGGCGGAGAGCGGAAATTTCGGCCCTGCATCTAGAGTTGGCCGAGTTGGCCACGCACGATGGCGGACTCGCCGCAGCGCTGGGCGCACGCGTGGAAGCGGCCGAACACGATGGCGCGTCGATCGAGGCCCTGGCGAACGAGGTCAAGGCGGCGTTGGAAACCGTGCGGCGCGATCTCGCTGCGGTCGCTCGCCGGGCGGCAGTTCTCGAAAGCCTGGCCGGCCTAGGCTACGAGGTCAACGAAGGGCTCGCCACCTCCTGGGTGTCCCAGGGGCGGGTGGTCGTGCGCCGCCCTGACCGACCTGGCTATGGCGTCGAACTGGCGGGCGAGGCAGGCGCTGGCCGCGTCCAGATGCGCCCGGTCGCGCTGGATGCGGCGGCGGGCGGCCCGGACGTTTCGCGCGATCGCGACGCCGAGACCCTTTGGTGCGGCGATGTCGAGGCGCTGAAGGGCAAGCTGGCGCGCCTGGGCGGCGAACTAGTGATCGAGAAGGCCCTTCCGATCGGCGCTACCCCGGTTAAGCGCGTCGGCCCGTCGGAGCTGCCCGCGTCCGTGGACGTCGAGGTGGCGGCCTCGCGTTTGCGCACAATAGATTAGTTTGCGACGGGCTGAGGGGGCGCGAAGGTCCCGAATGCAATGGTCCACGCGTCGTCGCTGACGAAATGTCCGCACATGCCACAGAGCCGTCTGCTTCGGCCCGTCGTTCGGCGACACTGCGCGACTTGCGTATAGCGACCGGACGCTTCCCGAGCGCCGGTAACGGCTGGCTATCGGATCGGCGCGCGGTGCGAGCCGCAAGCCGTGGAATGACGCAGGGCCGCCGTCTCCCTGCCTTTGCCGCCGATTGTACGACGCGCCGATTTGGCTGTTGAGCCGGGGCCAAACCGCGTCTTCTTAGTCATCCCCGTGAGATCAACGGGGATTGGCCATGCAGCCTTCCGACAACGACACCGCCCTCGAACGTAGCCGCCGCATGCTGCGCACCGCCCTGGGATCGCTGGTCCTGGCGCGACTGGAAGACCCCGGCGTGGCCGAGGTCATGCTCAATCCCGATGGTCAGGTCTGGATCGACCGCTTTGACCAGGGCTTGGTCGACGCGGACCTGACGATCGCGCCTTCCGACGGCGAGCGGATCATCCGCCTGGTTGCTCACCACGTCGGTGTCGAGGTCCATGCGGGCCAGCCGCGCCTGGCGGCCGAGCTGCCGGGAACCGGCGAGCGCTTCCAGGGCCTGCTGCCGCCGCTGGTCGCCGCCCCGGCCTTTTCCATCCGCAAGCCCGCCAGCCGCGTGTTCGGCCTGGACGACTACGTCCGGGGCGGCGTGATGAGCCAGGGCGAGGCCAGAGCGCTGCAAGGCGCGGTCGTCGCGCGCGCCAACATCCTGGTGGTCGGCCCCACCTCCAGTGGCAAGACCACCCTGGTCAACGCCCTGCTGGCTGAGGTCGCCGAGGCTGACGACCGCGTCGTCCTGATCGAGGACCTGCGCGAGCTGCAATGCCCGGCCCGCAATCTCGTCCCCCTGCGCACCGCCGATGATCTCGGGGTCGGTCTGGGCGATCTCGTGCGCGCGGCGCTGCGCCTGCGGCCTGACCGCATCGTGGTCGGCGAGGTTCGTGGGGCCGAGGCGCTGGACCTGGTCAAGGCCTGGGGCACCGGTCACCCCGGCGGCGTGGGGACCCTGCATGCCGGCTCGGCCATGGGCGCGCTGCTGCGCCTGGAGCAGCTGATCCAGGAAGCGGTCGTGACCGTGCCCCGCGGTCTGATCGCCGACACCATCGATGTCATCGCCGTCCTCTCCGGCCGCGGTCGACAGCGACGGCTCGTCGAGCTGGCCCGCCTGACGGGCCTGGGCCCCGACGGCGCCTACCGGCTCGAGCCGGTCTAAGCCGCCCCTCCCAAACCCCCGAAAACCTGGAGCTTTACGATGTCTGCTTCGCAGCATTCCCTTCGCGCGCGCCTGCTCGCCGGCACGATGTTCGACCGGCTGGGGCACCTGACCCTGGCCGCCGGCGTCGCCCTGGCCGCCAGCCCGGTCCGGGCGGCCGGATCCTCCATGCCGTGGGAGGAACCCCTTCAGCAGATCCTGGAGTCGGTCGAGGGACCGGTCGCCAAGATCATCGCGGTCATCATCATCATCATGACCGGCCTGACCCTGGCCTTCGGTGAGACGTCCGGGGGCGCGCGGCGGCTGATCCAGATCGTCTTTGGTCTGTCGATCGCGTTCGCCGCCTCCAGCTTCTTCCTGAGCTTCTTCTCGTTCGGCGGCGGGGTGCTGGTCTGATGGCCGGTCCCTATGCCGCGCCCGTCCACCGCGCCCTTGTCGAGCCGATGCTGCTGGGCGGCGCGCCGCGCGCCCTGGCCCTGGCCAACGGCACGGTGGCCGCGGCCCTGGCGCTGGGCCTGCGCCTCTGGGTGCTGGGGGCGATCGTCTGGTTCGTCGCCCACGTGCTGTCGGTCTGGGCCGCGCGCCACGACCCCCAGTTCGTCGAGGTCGGCCGCCGCCATGTGCGGCTGCCGGCTCGGCTGGAGGTCTGAGCCATGCTCGACCTGCGTGAATACCAGCGTCGGCCGGCCGGGCTGTGCGACTTCCTGCCGTGGGCGGCCCTGGTCGCGTCCGGCGTCGTTCTGAACAAGGACGGCAGCTTCCAGCGCACCGCCGGGTTTCGTGGGCCCGACCTCGACAGCGCCACCGAGGTCGAGACCGGCGTCGCGGCCGCGCGCCTCAACAGCGCCCTGCGCCGGCTGGGGTCGGGCTGGGCGGTGTTCGTCGAGGCCCGGCGCGATCCCAGCGACGGCTACCCCGCCAGCGCCTTCGCCGATCCGGTCTCGGCCCTGGTCGACGAGGAGCGCAAGGCCAGCTTCGCCGCCGACGGCGACCACTTCGAGAGCCGCTACTTCCTGACACTGCTCTACCAGCCGCCGGTCGAGCGGGCAGGGCGCCTGGAAGCGGCCTTCATCGAAGGACGGTCTGGGCGGGGGCTCGACTGGCGCGCCGAGCTGGCCGGCTTCGTCGATCGCACCGATCGCCTGCTGGGTCTGCTGGAGGCTTTGATGCCCCAGGTGGCCTGGCTCGATGACGCCGCGACCCTGAGCTTCCTGCACGGCGCCGTCACCACCACCCGCCAGCAGGTGGCCGCGCCCGAAACGCCCATGCAGCTGGACGCGCTGCTGGCGACCCAGGGCCTGGTGGGCGGCCTGGAGCCCCAGCTGGGCGGTGCGCATCTGCGCGTGCTGACCCTGACGGGTTTTCCCGTCGCCACCGCGCCCGGCCTGCTCGACGAGCTGAACCGGCTTCCCATCACCTATCGCTGGACCACCCGGGCGATCTGCCTGGACAAGACTGCGGCCAACGGCGTGTTGGCCAAGATCCGTCGCCAGTGGTTCGCCAAGCGCAAGTCGGTTCTGGCGCTGCTGCGCGAGGCCCTGACCCAGGAGCCCTCGGCCCTGGTCGACAACGACGCGGCCAACAAGGCGGCCGAGGCCGACCAGGCCCTGCAGGATCTCGGCGGCGACGCCGTCGCCTACGCCTACGTCACCGCCAGCCTGGTCGTCTGGGACGAGGATCCCGTACGCGCCGACGCCAAGCTGGCCTTGGCCGAGAAGGTCATCCAGGGCCGCGACCTGACGGTGATGCGCGAGCGGGCCAACGCCGTGGAGGCCTGGCTCGGGACACTGCCGGGTCACGTCTACGCCAATGTCCGTCAGCCGCTGCTGTCGACCCTCAATTTGGTCCACCTGGCGCCGGTCAGCGCCGTCTGGGCCGGCAGCGAGCGCAACGTCCATCTCGATGGTCCGCCGCTCCTGATGGCGACGGCCGCCGGATCGACGCCGTTTCGCCTGTCCCTGCATGTCGGGGACGTTGGCCACAGCCTGGTGGTCGGGCCGACGGGGGCGGGCAAGAGCGTGCTGCTGGCCATGCTGGCCCTGCAGTTTCGCCGCTACCCCGGCGCCCGGGTCTTCGCCTTCGACCATGGCGGTTCGATCCGCGCGGCCGTGCTGGGCATGGGCGGCGCCTTCCACGACCTGGGCGGGGTGCTCGCCGACACGGGAACGGCCGTGGCGCTTCAGCCGCTGGCCCGGATCGATCGTCGCGGCGAGCGGGTCTGGGCGGTCGGCTGGCTGTCGGCGATCCTGGTACGCGCCGGCGTGGCCATCACGCCCGAGGTTCGCGCTCATCTGTGGTCGGCGCTGACCAGCCTGGCGGGCGCGCCGCTGGCCGAGCGGACCCTCACCGGGCTGAGCGCGCTGCTGGCCTCGCCGCCGCTGAAGCGGGCATTGGAGCCCTATGTGCTGGGCGGCCCGTTCGGCGCCCTGCTGGACGCTGAAGGCGAGGCCCTGGGCGAGGACCGCATCCAGGCCTTCGAAACCGAAGGCCTGGTGGGAACGGCGGCGGCCGCGCCGGTGCTGGCCTACCTCTTCCATCGGATCGAGACGCGGCTGGATGGTTCGCCGACCCTGATCCTGGTCGACGAGGGCTGGCTGGCGCTGGACGATCCGGCCTTCGGCGACCAGCTGCGCAAATGGCTCAAGACCCTGCGCAAGAAGAACGGCGCGGTCGTCTTCGCCACCCAGTCGCTGGCCGATGTCGAGGCCAGCAGCATCGCCGCCTCGCTGATCGAGCTCTGCCCGAGCCGGATCTTCCTGCCCAACGCCCACGGCGCCGAACCCCAGGGTGCGGCCTTCTACCGGCGCTTCGGGCTGAACGAGCGCCAGATCGCGCTGATCGCCCATGCCGTCCCCAAGCGCGACTACTACCTGCAATCACCGCTCGGCGGTCGCCTGTTCGAGCTGGGCCTGGGTCCTGTCGCCCTGGCCTTCGCCGCGGCCTCGTCCAAGGCCGAGCAAGCCGCGATCACCGAGACGCTGAACGCCGTGGGGACGGCGGATTTCGCGCGCGCCTGGCTTGGCCGGCGCGGACTGCCTTGGGCCGCCGAGCTGCTGGGGCCTTCGCCTTCCTTCCTCCCGGAGACATCGTCATGACCGTCCACCGCCGCGGCTTCGTCGCCGCGCTGGGCCTGGGGCTGGCCGTCGCGCCGCTCGCCCACGCCCAGTTCACCGTCTTCGACCCCAGCAACTACGCTCAGAACGTGCTGACGGCCGCGCGCACGCTGGAGAGCGTCAACAACCAGATCCGGTCGCTGCAGAACGAAGCCGAGATGCTGATCGGCCAGGCCAGGAGCCTGGCGAACCTGCCGTTCTCGTCCCTGGCCGCGCTGCAGGCCCAGCTGGCCGAGACCCGCCGGCTTCTGTCTGAAGCCCAGGGCATCGCCTACGACGTCGCCCAGATCCAGACCAGCTTTCGCCAGTCCTACGCGCCCCCCACCGGACCGGTGGATGGCGCGACCCTGTCGGCGCGGGCCGATGCACGCTGGGATGCGGCGGTGGCCGGCCTGCAGGATGCCCTGAAGGTCCAGGCCGGCGTCGTCGGGGGGCTGGGCGACAGCGCCGGTCAGATGAGCCAGCTGGTTGAGGCCAGCCAGGGGGCGGTCGGTGGCCTGCAGGCCGCCCAGGCGGGCAACCAGCTCCTGGCCCTGCAATCGCAGCAGCTGGCCCAGCTCCTGGCCCTGACCGCCGCCCAAGGACGAGCCCAGGCGTTGGAGGCGGCCGATCGTGCGGCCGCGCGCGCCGACGCCAAGGCGCGGTTCTCCAAGTTCATGGGTCGCGAAGGGCCGGGCCAATGATCCGCGCCCTCGCCATGGCCCTGGCCGTGTGGATCGGGCTGATCGCCATCGTCCTGGCCGCGCGTCACGAGGGGCCCGCCCCGAGCAAGCCGGCGGTCACCGACCCGACGCGCAACACCGATCTGGCCCGTTGCCGCGCGATCGGCGAGGGCGCGGCCCATGACCCGGCCTGCAAGGCCGCCTGGTCCAAGGCCCGGGCCCGCTTCTTCGGGAGGGACGCCTCATGAGCGACCTCTCCGTCGTCGACCAGTTCTTCGACACCTTCAACCGCTACATCGACAGCGGCTTTGGCCTGGTACACGGCGAGGTGTCGTTCCTATCGGCCACGCTGGTGGCCATCGACGTGACCCTGGCGGCCCTGATGTGGTCCTGGTCCACGGGCGAGGACATCCTGGCCCGCCTGGTGCGCAAGACGCTCTACGTCGGGTTCTTCGCCTTCATCATCGGCAATTTCCAGCGCCTGGCGACCATCGTCCTGACCAGCTTCGCCGGCCTTGGCCTCAAGGCTTCCGGGGCGGGGATGTCGGCGGAGGATCTGCTGCGCCCGGGCAAGCTGGCCCTGACCGGGTTCTCCGCGGCCATGCCGTTCCTGCAGGCGGCCTCCGACCTGACCGGCTTTCCGGCCTTCTTCGAGAACCTGGTTCAGGCCGTCGTGCTGCTGGTCGGCTGGGTCCTGGTGCTGCTGGCGTTCTTCATCATGGCCGTGCAGCTCTTCGTCACGCTGATCGAGTTCAAGCTGGTGACCCTGGCCGGCTTCGTGCTCGTCCCGTTCGGGCTGTTCGGCAAGACCGCCTTCCTGGCCGAGCGCGTGCTGGGCGGCGTCGCCGCCACCGGCGTCAAGGTCCTGGTCCTGGCGGTCATCGTCGGCATCGGCTCGACCCTCTTCGAGACCTTCCGCCAGCAAGCCGGCGGCGAAGCCCCGACCCTCGTCGACGTGGCCACCATGGTGCTGGCCTCCCTGGTGCTGCTGGGCCTTTCGATCTTCAGTCCCTCGGTCGCCTCGGGACTGCTGTCGGGCGCGCCGCAGCTGGGCGCCGGCGCGGCGGTCGGAACCGGCCTGGTGGTCGGCGGCCTGGCCATGGCCGGCGCGGGCGCGGCGAGCCTGGCGTTCGGGGCTTCGGCCAGCGGCGCGGCC
>Ga0209426_1000408_pt1 | contig 47385 bp, 62 predicted proteins | sample Deesub1362B_J571_FD_187697 | JGI IMG/M metagenome (GOLD analysis project Ga0209426, IMG submission 187697) | Deep oceanic, basalt-hosted subsurface ecosystem from Juan de Fuca Ridge flank, Pacific Ocean, CORK Borehole 1362B_J2.571 (SPAdes)... ...
GGCTTTATGATTACAAAAATCCAGATGAGCTGAGAAGACCGTGGAACGATGAAACGATAGTGCCCAAGGTGATAAATGGTAGAAAAGATGATCCTCGCTGTAACAAGCCGTGGGACTGGTTTTATCCGCCGCATAAGTAACCTCAGTATGGGGCAATCAGACAGAGATAACATAGGAAAATCAGAGACTTAGTGTAGTCAATAGTGGGGTTAAGTCATCGAAATTTTGTTACTTTTTAGAAAAAGACTCTTTTAGGATTTTATCTTTGCATAGGTTATCTCCAGCAAGATATCATGACAATTCGATATCTGAAGAGTGGTTGTGGTGAAAAATCAATAAGAAAGTCAATAAGCAAAGTTGATAGGCAATACAAAAAACTTAAAGAGTTGAGGGCACTGAGTTAAGAATATAATTGAGTAAAGGAATGGTGACGGGTCTTGGATGAAGTTAACAGGGCTTTACAGGGGATTGCGAGAGGAACGGGAATAATATTTTTCGGAACGATTATTTCATTATTCCTTGGATTTATTAGTAGGGCGGTTATAGCGAGGTATTTCCTCACATCGGAGTACGGGATCTATGCTCTGTCTTTAACAATTCTGAGCATTGCTGTGGTGGTTGCAACAATTGGCATTCCTGCTGGATTGCCAAGAGAGGTGGCATATTATAGACATAAAGATGGGAAGAGGGTCGAACAGATTATATCTTCAGCATTTTTTCTGGTTTTGTTCTCAAGCTTGGTTTTATTTTTACTGTTATTTTTGAATACAGATAAAATTGCAGTATTTTTTGGTGAAAGGGATCTGGAACACTCTTTGAAGATCATGGCTATTGCTATTCCCTTTTTGAGCTTGAGTGGAGTTGTTGTATCTATCTCAAGAGGATATGGAAGGGTTGAAGAACAATTTTATTTCCGTAACATTCTCAATCCTATTTTATTTCTTGTGCTTGCTATCACTGTCATCATTTTATCTCTGAAATTCGTCTTTATTTTTTACGCCTACGTTTTGGCAGGGATTCTGACATCCGCAGCATTACTCGTTTATTCTCTGAGAATTGATCTTCTCAGGATCACCTCCAATATCGATTTGAAAGTAACAAAGAAATTGGTACTGTTTTCTCTCCCCCTGTTTATATCATCAATTTTGGGATTTTTGATGAGTTGGACTGACACATTAATGCTCGGATACTTTAAAAACGCTGAAGTGGTTGGCCTTTACAATGCAGCAGTTCCTTTGGCTCAGTTAATCCCTCTCTTCCTAAACTCTGCCGGGTATATCTACATGCCCGTTGCTTCAGATCTGTATGCAAGAGAGAAATTAGTTGAGATGAAAAGAACATATCAGATTTTGACCAAGTGGATATTTTTACTTACTTTACCCATTTTCAGTGTAATGTTTCTCTTTCCAGAAGCCACCATTGGTTTCTTCTTCGGTGAGAAATATCTCTGGGCAGGAACGGCTTTGAGAATTTTAAGTCTTGGTTTTATGTTCCATACCTTTCTGGGTTTGAATGGCTTGAGTTTGATTGTTATTGGTGAAAGTAATTTTATCTTGTTCTCTAATATTGTAGCTGTTATCTTTAATATAGCTTTAAACATTCTGTTAATACCAGTTTATGGGATGGAAGGTGCCGCTGTTGCCACCGCTGTTTCTTATTTTGTTGCCAATGTTTTAAACTCTTCAAGATTATATAGAAAAACAAAGATTCACCCATTCAGCCTGAATTATGTGAAGCCTTTGCTGATCAGCTTCGTTTTGCTGTGGGCGATTCAGATGCTCCACTTGAGTGTGTCCAGCATATGGTTTGCTATCCCCATTTTGATCGTTTTTCTCATTGTTTACTTTTTCCTCGTATTGCTGAGCAGGAGTGTTGACCGGGAAGATGTAGAGCTGTTTCTGGCTGTGGAGAGGAAACTGGGGATTGAGCTAGAGGTTGTGAGGAAAGTGTTGAGGAGGTTTGTTTAGATTTTGAGTTATGTTTTTGAGTTGAATGGCTTTTTGATCCCGTTTCTTCCGTTATTTTTTAGCTTTGCATTTTCGGGTGTTATTAGAGTGGATTATCTAAACAGAAAAGGTTAAATTTTTAGTTATACTAAGTTATACCAATGGTTAAACTAAAGGTTAAGGTAGGTGCAAAAGGTCAGATAGTTATTCCGAAGGCTATCAGGGATAAATATGTATTGAACCCTTGCTCTCAATGGCAAATTACAATCAGCTAAAATTAGAATCACAGAAGATTTAGAATTGCTTATCAATTGAGAAAGCAAGATAAGTCAGATATCTCATTTACTGATATCTTTTGTTTTGATGTAGGAACTGAGATACGGTTACATGCAATACTGATTTTGGAAAAGTAAGTCTGAAATTCAATATACTGCCAAAATGACATCTTTTCACTATGTTAAAAATCTACAGCATATCCAACAAACGACATAGACGATAGCTCGAGCCATAACCTATTTATATTACCAAACAAATAACCAATTGGTGATTAGATTGGCAAAAGTCAAAATAGATAAATTTGGCAGAATTCTTATTCCAAAGGAAATTAGGAAGAGTCTAGAAATAAAAGAAGAAACAGAACTTGAGATGGAGGTAAAAGATGAAAAAATTTTGATAAGACTTGTGGATCGCAGTCTTGAAGAGAAGGTTGAAGAACTGATAAGGTATCTCAAAAACAGCGCTCCAAAACCCTTTGTTAGTGATGAGGAGGCTGGAGAAAAGTGGTATTCAGCAGAGTTCAGCATGAGAAAGATAGGATTGAAGGAGTAGTTGATGTTGGCTTAATAGTGATCTCACACTTTGAAAATCCCGCAAAGAAACATGCTCTTGAATTTTTAAAGGATGTCTTGCTCTGGAGAAAAAGATGCCTGATTCCTGTAACAGTTTTCCTTGAGGCATACCACATACTTACCAACTATCTCGGGGTTGAGAGAGTTTCTGCTTACGAAGCCTTAAAAAAGACTCTTGAAGTGAGATCTCCAGCGTTCTATGTGGACTTGAATGTAGATATTGCCGTTGAATCTCTGACAAATGCTATGGGCTATAGAATAGAATCATGGGATGGATACATTGTTGCCATTGCCAAAGTCCATTCAGCCCCTATAATTTATACTGTAGATAAGAAGATGAAGAAAAAAGTAAGAGATTTGCATGTGATTAACCCGATTCTCGAAGATGTTTTCAGGGAGTACAATGAATGGCTGGAGAGAAATATTGGTTAGCAAGTACATAATGAGTAGTAAAACCAGTTAAAAGAGTATACTGGAGGAGTTTGAAAAGAGAGAGGTCGTAGTCAAGATGAAGATCATAGAAGAATTTGAGCACCTCAGGGATAAAACTGAAGAAATAATCTACAGAGAAAGTTGAAGGGTATTTCAAACGGCTTGAAGACCTAAGAAGGGCTAAAGTTGTCTCAAAACGAATAAAACATAAGGGGTCTGAAACGGAGTCTGAGACTGAGATTTATGGACAGAAAGAGAATCTGAAAGCTAAAAACTAGGATTAAAGAATTAAAGCCAAAGACAAAATTTAGTTCTGCTTAGATATCTGACAGAAAGTTCTGAAGAGGTGTGGAGATATTCAATAATAATTCAGAAAAAGCCATCACCTGAGGTAGTGGGCTTAATCTTCTCATCAAATATCTTTCTCATCCATCCAAACCCTTCCTACCCACTCAACCCTATCAAAATCGGGATCCTCGACACAACATACTCTACCCCAGCTTTCCTCATACTTGCAACGTGTATTGCATCCGATAGCTTCAACCCATATCTTATCATGATTTCTTTCGCTGTCTCATAATCTTCACTGCTGAGAGGGATAAATGCTACAAAATTAAGGATCTTGTCGAGGAACTCAAATACCTCATTTAACTCTATTCTGTATTTCCTATTCAGAATCCAGATAACCTCGTCTATCACAATGATGTTTGTTAGAGCTTCATGATCTTCCAGTTTTTTGAATAGATCTATACAGTAATCGAAGATTTCATCGTCATGCGAGTATTTGAGATATATAAAATAATTTGCATCGATGAAAACCTTCAAAATTCATCATCCAAGCTGAGTTTATAAACATCCTTAGCAATCTTCTTCCTGCTCGACCTAAGCCAGTTTATAACCTCACTTACATATGATTTCTCGATCAGAATCTTTCCATCTTTTTCATCAATTAAGAGATATTTACCAGGTTCAATAAAGCGAACAGCATTACTGAAAACAACATTTCTGAGAAATGCTGTTATCACTTCATCAAGCATGTAATCGGATGTAATTGTTTTATAGCCTTTCCTCTTTATTTCATTCTATCCTTCAACTGCACGCCTATAGTTTGAATCATTTCGATTTGCTAAAACCAATCAAGCCCAAGTATCCACGAAAATAAGCTCATTTACCGTAGACTATTTATCGTGCCTTTCTACCAAATTAGTGGAGCCCTCACAAATTTCGATCATATATGCCAGAAAATTTTTCTCTCCTTTTTGGTATTCCTTCTTTTTTCCTCTAAAAATTCGATAAAATCTATGACCTCCTTAAGACTGTCCTCGGGTAGTGATTTTATTTTCTTTATGATGTAATTTCTTTCTATCATTCTTTCATCTATAATTTGTTCTTATTTGTTCTTTTTAACTTTAATTTTTCAGTCTGTTTAAAGTTAAATCTTTCCTTTCAGTTTTAGTTCTTTAATCTTTGATTTTAGTTTCTCTTTTTCATCTCTTCTATCGTAATAGCTTGGATCAACATAGATTGGTTCTCTTTTTGCAAATTCCGAATCAGAACTGTTTTTAGCAATGGAAAAAAGTTAGGAATCGATTTAAAAGTAGTTAAGATTATATTTAATAAATTCATTACTATATTTCACATACTGCCACCATAATTCTCAAAAGACCTTTTGATGCTTCTATTGGAACTACTTTGTTTTTACTAAACATGGAAACATCCATCTCATTTATTTTTAGTGGCTTTATTAGAGTATCCTGTTTTACATCATCATATAATACTTTTTGTATATTTTCTTTGATAGTATCACCATATGGTGACAAAGACAGAACTCTCGAAACAATGTTAAAAATTCTTGGCTTTAACATAATCATATCGTTTAGTCTCTGAAAATAGGAGATGTACTGTCCATACCTTTCAACACCTTTAAAGTTCCTCTCTACCAATTCCCAAAACTCTTTGGGATAGAATTCATGGACATGATATTTTGGATGCTTAGTGTATTTAATGTTTGGAGTAGAACAAATAAAAATACTCCTTGGTTTTAATACTCTTTTGATTTCTGTTATGTATTTTTCTGTATCTGAAATATGTTCTATAGTCTCGAATGAAACTACAATGTCAAAAAAATTATTTGGAAAAGGTAGTTTTAATACATCTCCTTTAATGTATTCAACATTAGGGTGGACATAATATGTTTTTGCAATTTTTAAGGCATTTTCATCTATATCGACTCCATAAACTTTCTTTGCACCTTTTATAGCTAAGAAATGACTACCATATCCGGCTCCACATGCTACGTCAAGGACAATTTTATTTTTAACGTAATTGCTGGCAAATACATACCTCATAACATGTTCTTGAACTATATAATTTGTAAAGTTAGATTTTGTTGGTATTATTCCATCAAATACGACTGCCATTTTATGTCACCAATAGATACACCTTTAAATGTTCTTTGGCACATCTTTCCCAAGTAAACTTTTTAGCTCTTTCTATTCCCCATTTAGCTAATTTTCTTCTTAGCTTTTTATCACTTACAACTTTATAGATCGCATTAGCAATTTTCTCTGGGTTGTAAGGATCCACAAGGATAGCAGCTTTTCCCGCTACTTCAGGCATTGAAAAAATATTAGAAGTGATTACCGGACAACCATAAGCCATGGCTTCTAATATTGGCATTCCAAAACTTTCATGGAAAGAAGGAAAGACAAAAGCTTCTGCTGCGCTATAAAATAGAGGTAACTCTTCTTCTGATATAAACCCAACGAAAATAACATCATCTTCGATTTTCAAGTCTTTTACCAATCTCTTTAAGTGATTCGGCTGTTTACCACCAATTACTAATTTTTCTTTAATTTTGTACTTATTCTTTGCAATAGCAAAAGCCTTTATTATATTCTCAACATTCTTTTTTGGTTGGTATGCACTGAGATGAAATACAAATGGAAAATTAATTCCATAGTTTTGTTGCAATATCTTTTCAGATTCTCTGTTTCTTTTTGTGTTACCGTTTTTGTAATCGGCTCCATGATAGATAACTCTGATTTTGTCAGGAGGGATACCTAAGTTTTTTGAAATATTCTTTTTTTCCGAATGCGAAACGGTAATCATAATTTTAAAACGTGTTTTAAATAGATATTTCCACTTTAGATATTCAGTATAATGGATAATTCTTGATACTGTGAAAAATTTTCCCCAACATAGTTTAGGAGGAAGTATCAAATTGGCCATTCCATGATTAGTAACAATAAGAGATGTATTATCAAAATCAAACACTAAATACACAATTGGTGGAGCAGGCCTTCCTAGGTGAGGAATATGTAAAACATCAACATTCTCTTTTTTTATAAAATTGATAATTCCAAAATCCCGTTTGATATTCCAAAGAATTGTTATAAGGAAAACTAAAACCTTAATAGGGAAAAATGAATGCTCTCTTTTAAAAAGTGGAATCATAACTTCCCGAGCTTTTTTATAAATGTCAAGATTTTTTCCCCCTCCATAGATTAAAATTATCTCAACTTTTTTGTCTTTATTTATTTCCAATAACTTTCTAACCAAATTTTCCGTGTATTTCCCTACACTGGTTGGACCTTTTTCTATTGAATCAGTAATAATTGTAATTTCCATAATGATTCACCAAGGCTAAATCTTTCCTTTTAGCTTTAAGCTTTTTATTGTTTTTTTGAGTTTTTCATCTTCTTGTCTTTTCCCGTAATAGCTTGGATCGACGTATTTTGCTTTTCTTTTAACAAATTCTGTGTTTTCTTCAAAGATTTCCATTAAAACTTTGCCATCCATGTCATTTGGAATTGGCAAGCCAAAGATGTGGAGGATTGTTGGGGCAATGTCATAGATTTTTACATTCTCTATTTTGTATCCTTTTTTAATTCCAGGACCATAAGCCAAAAAGATGCCATTTAGCCTATGTGAGCCTGTGTGTCGTGTTGAAAATGGCTTTTCTTCAAATAGGGGCTTATCAAAGTTATCCTCGATTATAACACATCTCCAGTTATTTATTGTGAAAATTATGTCCGGTAAGAGATTGACTTTCTCTCCGGAGTAGATTTTTTTGGGTTCGTATATCTGAACCCCCACATCTTTTCCAATATCTTTGCTTATATTCTTCAAGTCATTTATCAATTTGGATTTTATCGTTTCTCTCTCTTTTTCATTGCTTGCATTTAGGTAAATAGCACCAAATGGAATCGTGTGTCCTACACAGCAGGCTTTGCTTTTTTCAAGGTCTATTTCCTCAACGACCCCTGTCTTTAATGCATTACCAACATCTTTTCTTGTTTTAGCAGGAATCAGCCTCTTTATTGGAGTTTTTGAGACAAAAGTAGCTGAGGTATACAGAATATCTTTTAGTTTTTTCTTTAGATTTCTTTTCCTAACCATGTATCCTTTCATTTCGAGCCATTTGGCTAAGTTAAACGTTTGATCGTTAGGACCGAATCCATGATCTGAAACGAGGAAAACAATAGTATCCTCTGAAATCATGTTTAGAATATCTCCTAATATTCTATCTATTCTTTGCCAGAACTCAATAAATTTTTGCTTGTATTTTGGTGAAATCTTTAGATCATATAATGGATGATTCTCGTCTATGTGTCTCCAAATTATGTGCTGCATCCAATCCGTTGCAGAAAATACTAAAAAGAGAATGTCCCATGTCTTATTCCTAACAATATAATAAGCCCATTTTTCAAATTTATCTAAAAATTTGTTCAAGTCACTTATAAACAAATCAAGGTTTTCATATTTTTTATTGTGATAATCAACATAGATCTCATATTTTCCTGCAACTTGCTCTAGCTCTTCTTTCAAGGATGATGGATATGAGATATCATCATCTGGGGAAGACCCCAATCCAGAAACCATGAAGCTGTTCAGTTTATATGGGGGGAACAGCATAGGGTAGTTGAAAATACCAACTTTTTTGTTTGTTTTACTTAAATAGTCCCAAAAAGAGTGTCTTTTAAAATCAGAGGAAGTTGTTATATATAATTTATAATTCTTATCTTTTTTGTTCAGAAAATCTATTATCCCTGTTTTTCCCGGAGTTTTTCCTGTTGCTATAGCTAGCCATGCACCACCAGTAACTGGAGGAATAGTTGTTTCTAAAACTCCGTAACTTCCACTTTTAACTAATTTATCCAATGTTTGAAGCTTTTTTTCCTCTATTATTTGTATCAAAACATCCCAAGTAGCGCCATCTAAGCCTATTATCAGTAATTTTTGAGAATTACTCATAAAATTCCCCCCAAAGACTTTGTAAATATTAGTGCTTTAAAAGTTTTTTAGCTTTTTAGTATTCTTTGAATGGGTAGTTATTGTTAACATGGATAGGTTGCCCCATAAGGTGTTTCAATCGCGGTTCTCAACTGTAATCGATAAATCAGACTCGCTTTATGTGATAATCAAATACTTCTTTCAGTTTATAGGCACGATAGATTCATTATTGCAATAGCAAAGATTCTGGATGTAAAGTTTGTTGCAAAAAATAGTGTGATTGAGTAAAATATTAAAAATAGTTAAAGCAGTTGATAGCATATGAACGAGGTAAGTCCGAGAGTCTCAATAATCATCCTCAATTGGAATGGCTGGAAAGATACCATAGAGTGCTTGGAGTCACTTTATCAGATCATTTACCCGAATTACGATGTTATAGTTGTAGATAATGGTTCAGAGGATGATTCAATAAAAAAGATCAAAGAATACTGCGAAGGTAAATTAAAAGTTGATTCAAAATTCTTTGGATACAGCTCGGAAAATAAGCCAATCAAAATTTTTGAGATTGAGGAGGAGGAAGCAAGACGTGGGAGGTTTAAACGTCCGCTTTACAGAAAATATGACCTAGATAGAAGACTGATTTTAATAAAAAATAGAGTCAACTATGGTTTTGCTGGCGGAAATAACGTTGGGATAAAGTTTGCATTGAGCGTTTTGAGTCCAAAATACATTTTGCTTTTGAATAATGATGTTGTGGTACAGCGAAATTTTCTTGATGAGCTTGTAAAAGTGGCTGAGAATTATAAGAGAATCGGGATAGTTGGACCAAAAATTTACTATTACGACTTTGATGGTGGGAGCAATGTAATTTGGTTTGCTGGAGGGAAAATCGACTGGAGCAGGTATCCCCCTTATTATTCTATATACAAAGGCAATACTGATAACGAATTTTTCCATAATTGGTATTATCGTGTCGACTGGACTTCAGGAGCTTGTATTCTTATAAATACATCAATTGAATCCCCGCTTTTAGATGATAAATTTTTTTTCGGTGCTGAGGATGTAGATATATGTATACGATACTCAAAAGCACGGTATAATATCGTGAGCACCCCTTCTGCAATAGTTTGGCACAAAGCGGAATCATCAAGAAAAACATTAAAACAAGTTAGAAGACTATATATCGAAACAAAATCTAATCTACATTTAATCAATAAATATTTTAAAGAAATTAGATATTCGGATAAAATTTTGTTGGCAGTATCTATAATCACATTGGTAATTCGAAAATTGCCTAAATTGGTAATTGCGTCACTCTCAGAGGTAAGACTAAAACATTTAGAAACTGATCAGAAACTAAACATCTAAAAGTTTTAATAATGGTGTGGAATTGTATTTATTGTGCCCACAAAGGAGGGATTCGAAAATAGTGAATGCAAAGTCTTAGTGGTTGGGTTAGATGGCGCCACTTGGACCATTATTAAGTACTTAATGGAGGGGGTATAAGCTCCCAACTCTTAAAAAGTTAGTCAAAGAAGGTGTATTTGAGTCTCTAGTATCTACAGTTCCTTCCTTGGGCAATTCCTGCTTGGAACACTTTGACAACACAGGTTTAAATCCCGGAAAGCTTGGCTTCTCAACTTTTACGGTTAAAGTTAACAAAGATTCAAACCATACTATTTTGTAAAAAAAGATCCAAGAAGAAATATCTGGGATATTTTATCATTATTTGGCAAAAATATACTCATAGCGAATTTACCCAATATACACTCTGCTTATGGAATAAATGGTGTGATGGTCTATGGATTTTTAAATATCAAAAACTCAGAAATTGTGTATCTACCATTGATACTGAACGAACTAAATAGGGGGGATATGTGATAGATGTAACGAAGTTGGTCGATCCAACGCTTAGTAGTGAAGAGGATTATTATGAAAAAGAGCTTAATGTACTTGAAAAGCATCACAAAACTTTCATATATCTCTTGAGGAGGCATTCATGGGACTTTGCTTTTTAGTGTATGTGGAGCTGGATCGTGTACAGCACAAATTTTGGAAATCAAATAGGGTGGAAGATAGGTATATTTTGCTTGACAGAAAAATATCAGATTTGATAGAATATTAGGAGATATTCTAAACATGATTTCAGAGGATACCATTGTTTTCCTCGTTTCAGATCATGGATTTGGAGAGAGTGATAAAAAGATTTTGTTTATCAACGAGTGGTTAGGTACTGTCAAAATAATAAAGAATAAATAAAGAAAATACAAATTATAGTTATTACCGAAAAAAGCTTGTAAAATTTGGAATTCCAGTTTACGGAATTTTTGCAGTATATCAGATTTAACTATATCATTAGGAGTGAGTATAATTAGGTGATAGATAGATGTTAGTGGGTGCGAGAATATCACCAAAGTGTAAAGTAGCAAGACCAATACTACTTTTTGATATATATGTCAACCAAATGGCAAAAACTAAAATCGCGAGTATATATAAGACCATACTAGGAACAAGATTTGGTATTAGTATATGAAGTATAGCTAAAATAGCTAAAAAAGTAACTGTATACTGGTACCAATTGTTGTCTGGGTTTAATTGTTTGGCAATAATATAAACAAAAGAAATAAAGTAGAGGATAAATAATCATTGGTAAATAATGGGATAAAATATTAATATGAAAACCATAGATAAACCTTAAAATGATTTTTCTCTACACTCCTTCTCACCTTTCGACTACACATTCATGATAAATTTCAAGCACTTTTCTTGCAATTCTATCCCAAGTGAACCTTTCCCCATACTTCTTTATCTTCTCTCTGTTCCAATTTTTTTCCAGTGCAATTAAAATTTTCTTTGCTAAATCTTTTGGATTTGCTGGCTCACACAACAATCCAAACTCTTTAGAAGAAATGATCTCAGGTACTGCACCAACTGTACTCCCCACGAACGGTGCTCCACTTGCCAATGCCTCTAACATGACTATCGGGAATGTCTCTCGTGTACTGGGCATAACGAAAATATCTGCGGCACTTAACCATATTGGCAACATCTCACCTGGTACGAATCCTAGGAGGGTTATGTACTCTTCTATTTCCTGTTCTCGGATCCGTCTTTCAAGATAGTTTTTTAGAGGACCTTCTCCACCAATAAAAAAAATCACATCTTTTCTTTTTTCCACGATGTGTGGTATTGCCTCTACTAAATACTGATATCCTTTTCTTTCAACAAGACGACCTATGCTAAAAATTATTTTTTTATTCTGAGGCAAGTCCAGGATTTTTCTGCACGCGGTTTTACTGTATCCTCTAAACTTCTCTACATCTACAAAGTTATATATAACAGTAACTTTTCCGCTATGGAGCCCATCTATCTGTAGTATTTGCCTCTTCCAGTATTCGGAGAGAGCGATTATTAGTGAAACTTTAGACAATATATATCGCCTAATACCCTTTAAAAGGCTATCACTTTTTCTATACTCTATATGAAGCAGACTTGAGTGGATATGGAAAATAAACGGTGCTCCCAATATATTCGCCCAGAGACCATAAATACTATTTTCCCAAAAACTAATGTTTTTTCCCACATGTGCGTGGATAATGACGTCTCTTTTTTGTTTTTTGTGGTATTGTATCACCTTTGAGAGCTTAATGAGGTTCACGATAAATCTCACAATTTTTTTCGATATTTCATCTACTAAATTTTTTGTCGTATCTATTTTGTATGTTTCAATGCGCTCAACGATAATCCTTTTTTCACTCAGTTTTTTTTCTAGAATCTTCCCGTAGGTCTGAATTCCACCAACACCAGATGGTATGATGTTAATGACGACAAGACCTCTCACGTTAATACCCTCCAAAACATCAGCTTTTCAGAAATTGCTTTTGATAACTTTTCGGTGAATATCTCAGATAGCTCTTTATCCTCAATTGGGTCCTTCTCCTCTGGATCGTTTTTGAAGTTGAATATCCATGCAACTCTATCTTTCTCAGAGTAAATAAACTTAAGCTTTCCATAAATTAACGCTTTCTTCTCGTACCCGTGTATTGTGTTCTCACTTAGAATAATCCTTTTCTTAGGAGCTTTAAACATGTTCATCCCGTCAAATAAAATATTATTTTGGATTTTCAGCAAATCTAGTAATGTTGGTACAATATCAACCCCGCTGATAAATTTGTTCTCTACTTTGCGTGGCACATCTGGACCAGTTATTATTAGCGGAACTTGAATCAGCTCATTAAATACATTATGTCCGTGCCCGATCCCAGCATATCCTCTCACATCATAGAAGTGTTTCGCTTCTAATTCGCTATGATCCCAAAACTCTTCACCATGGTCTGTTGTAATAATTAATATTGTAGTGTCTGTTAATCCCTTATCTTCGAGAAATTTATAAAACTGTTTTATGATGTGGTCTACGTACCTCAATGTATTATCATACAGTAGAAGTTTATTTTCTTTAAATTCTTCAAATTTTTTACCTTTTTGTTTTTCTGGTCTTTGGAAATTGCCCCAATACTCTATCTTGGTGAGTTTCTTAACCATTCCAAAGTAGTTGTAAAAATCTTTTGGAGGGATTAAAGGTTCATGAGGGTCTTTTAGGTGGGCATAAGCAAAAAATGGACTTTTCTGTTTGGTAATCCATTCCTTTAAATTTTTTAGAATAACATCTCCATCGGTTAAAGAACTGAGCTTTTGTTCCCCAAATCTTCTTCTTACAGAAAGCATTGCAAGGTCAACTCCAGAATTGAAATAAGTTGCATAACCGAATAGTGCCAATATTTCACCTAAAGTCAAAATATTACTTCTCAATGGTTTCAATTTGGAAATATCAAACTTTCTATATTGTTCATCTAAAATCGCCCCATGATTATGGGGGTAAAATCCTGTTAGGAGAGATGCAATAGCTGGGTAAGTCCATGGAGATGTTGAAATCAGTGATGCTCTATACCCTCTAAGAGTATCTAAAAACGGTGTGGTTTCTCTATGGTATCCGTTGTAAGATAAATGATCATTTCTAAGACAGTCGATTGTTATTAAAATAACATTTTTGTCAGGTTTGCTTGAAAAGTCCAAAAACTTCTCTGCAAAAGGCTTTATTTTTTTTATCCTTTCTTCGAAATATTTTTTATTTTTTGATGCACTTTTTTCAAACTTAATTTTATCATAAAACTTACGAATAATTTTGTAAATTTTTACATTTCTTTTAATTGTTCTTTCAGCTATCGTTTCTGAGAGTGTCATCGCATCCTCTCCTTGATCAAGAACTTAAAACACTTAGCATATTCCTTAGAAACCTTTTCCCAATTATATTGTCTCATAGTCCTCTTTATCTGCATCTTTTTTATGGTTTTCAGGTCAAATTCACCCCTCTCAAGCATTTCAATTTTACTTGCCAGTTCCTTTGAATCTTTGAAATATATTCCTCCTTCCTGTAGCACCTCCCTGTGGAATGGTACATCATAAGCCAGTATTGGTCTTCTGAACAGCATCTGCTCGAGCAGTGATGGGTTTGTTCCTCCCACCTCGTAAGCATGAATATATGCAAAGCAGTTTTTCCTCAGTATCCCAAGTTTCACCTTGTCATATATGGGGTCGAGAAATATTATATCTTCTCTTCTTTCTCTGAGCTCAGTCAGATAACTGTTATAGGGGTCCTTTGGGTTGAAATTTCCTACGATTATAAGCTTTTTGTTAGAATTGGACGTCTTAAATCCTTCAATTTCAAGATGGATGTTGTTCTCAGCCACTATTCTGGCAACTGTGAGGTAAAAATCCTTAGGTTTGAGATTGTATTTTCCAAGAATTCGATCCTCATCACCCTTTGAAACCTCGTTTATGAGTCTTCTTGCTCCGTATGCTATATATACTGTTTTTTTAGGTTTATGCCTCTTTAAATGCTCCATAATTCCATTGGAATCTGCCACGACAACATCGGGAATTTTGCATGAGAGGAACTCCATCAAAAACATATATAGCAATGTCAGGAGATAGATAGGTATTAGGTAAAATGGAGCAAAATAACTCCTTTTCAACAATCTTTTCCATTCTATTCCATCCGGGTTCAGAATGATTTTTTTACCAGCTATTCTGGCAATCAGTGCTGCAACAGAACTATCGGGACCCAGGAAAAGGAAAGTATCTATATCCCCGTGCTTTCCGAGAATGTAGAGGGTTGAAATGAAATCATTTATTGATGGAATGCTCGTACTTTTGCTTTCAACAGAGGGGGTGTGTACCCTTATCACACCATTGAAAGAATCCTCATAGAATTTCCTATCTTCATGCATTACATAAAACAAAAAGTCATCCTTCAGACGATCAGTCAGCTCCTCTATGAAAGTCTCAGTTCCACCGTATTTCCCTGGTATTCCTCTGAGCCCGATAATGGCGATTTTTCTCTTTTTCATCGACTCATCCTCTTTTTTGAGTTTTTGTTTTCCCCATTATTTATCTTTTTTTGGAATGTTTCATCTATTTTATCTATTCTATCTATTTTATTATTCCATCCACATCTAATCTGTATACTCTGTAGAGTCTGTAGCATTCTGTCATGATCTTTTTAGTATCTTTTTATTCTCTATCTGAAACATATCCTTTATTCCAGGCTTTTCAATCTGGATTGAGAAACAGAATAAAAAAGTTTAAATCTCACCACTTTGTTCTAACTCCAATGTCATCGAAATTGAGAAACTGGCACTGGTTAATACTTGCTTTCTCGGTAATTCTTGGTCTTTATATAAGAATCTCGAATCCATGGGATTTGGTATTCGTATCGTGGATGGAGGGTGCAAGACTGAGTGGAAATGATCCTTGGTATTATTTCCGCCTTATTGATTCTCTTGACCATAACTCCCCATACAGGATTTGGTATGATGCATTTACGAACTATCCCTATGGCACATACACACATTTTGGACCTTTTCTGGTTTACCTTGGTTATTTTGTTTCAAAAATTGTTGGAGCAAATGATCCCGCATCCATTAGGACAGCAATCTCATTCATTCCTGTCATGGGAGCAATCCTTTTAATTTTTCCAACTTACCTTTTTACGAGAAATGTTTTTGGAAGAGTACCAGCATTAATCTCTACGACCCTCGTAGTGTTAATCCCTGGACAGTTATTGCACAGAAGTGTTTTAAGTTTTAATGATCACCATGTGTGGGAAATATTCTGGATGTTGGCGACCCTTTCTCTCTTTTCCATAGCATTTTCTAAATGGTACGGGAGAGATTTCAGAGAAAATCTGAAAAACAAGTTCAATCTCTCACTCTCAATCCTCGCTGGTATCGCTCTTGGAATGTATCTGGACTCTTGGGCTCCAGGATTCATTATTGCTTTGATAATTTTGTTTTACGTATTCTTGTATTTCTTGCTAAAACAATGGACAAAGTGGGAAACAGATAATCTAGTTGTGCTGTCGTGTATAATGTTTGCAGTAGCTACCATAGTATATCTTCCGTTCTCTCTTGTTTATCCAAGATTCCATACCCAGTACTATTCCCCTTTTCAGGCACTTACCCTGATGGGTTCTCTCGTAGTTGTAATGATATTTTACTTGATAGAGGTTCTTCAGAAAAAAGGGTTCTATTCAAAACTTAGGAGTATGGAGAAGTATGCATTTCCTATAACGATTATTCTTTCTGCAAGTATAGTGATGAGTCTCGTCTCATTAACCTCGCCCGATTTCATGAGGAATATATTGTATATAACGAATGTTGTTCAACCAAAAGGTGGAGCCTTAACCATAGCTGAAGTACAACCCTTCTTCTCACAGGGTGGAGAATTTAGCTTAGCACCCGCATGGAGACACTTTAGCATAACTTTCTTCTTTGCAATTCCTGGGATGCTTTATACTGCATATTTGCTAATTAAGGAACGAAAAGGTCTCTACTTACTAACATTGGTTTGGGGAATTGCAATGCTTATCGCCCTGATGGGACAGAACAGATTTGCATACTATTTTGGAGCAGTATCAGCGATTTTTGCAGGAGTTATGGTTGACGCAATTATCAGAATCTACTCCGGATTCCTGAACAGGAAATCCATAGCGAGAATCTATATGCATATTGTCCTATGGATTCTAACTTTAGTTGTCTTGATTTATAACTACACGACAACAATGCAGGCTTATGCTCTTGCTCTGCTTGTTATGGCACCTATCTTCATCGATATCTTCATAAACTTCCCGAACTCATTCGAAAAGTTGGATTTTAATAGATTTTTCGGAAAAGGAATCAAAACACTCTCTGTTGTGGGAGTTGTGTTGCTACTCCTTCCCGTGATAAGTGCAGTTTACCCAACAATTGCAGATGCTAACTTCCAATCAAAGTATTCTGCAGGAGGCATAAATGAACAGTGGTATTCTGCTTTGGTGTGGATGAGAGAGAATACTCCTGGCAGAGAAATATATGATGAATTCTATTATCAGCTATATAAACCACCGGAAAAACTTGGAAAACCCTATCCTTACTATCCGGAAGGCACCTATGGTGTGATGAGCTGGTGGGATTATGGACACTGGATTACAGCAGTAGCTCATCGCATTCCCAATGCAAATCCATTCCAGCAGGGTATAGGCAACAAGTATAACAATGTACCGGGTGCAGCCCCCTTTTTTACCGCATATAACGAAAGTGAGGCAAATGCAATTGCAGACAAGCTTGGTGTCAGGTATGTTATAAGCGATGTTGAGATGGCTACAGGGAAGTTTTATGCAATGGCTGTATGGGCTGAAGGGGACCTGGATAAAGCAGGGAGAATTTACTACAGTGGTCCAGGGTATGTTTATGTCACACCCCAAGGTCAGCTTGGTATAGCAATTTCTCAGTTCGGTATCCCTGCTAATTCAAAGGTTCTGACGGTAATAAATATCCCGAGTGAAAATTACTTCAGAACAATGGAAGCAAAGTTCCATATAATGGATGGTAGCGGGCTTAAAAACTACAGAATGGTCTATGAAAGCGGTTTTGAATCAACAACAGGTCTTACCATTGAAATGCTGTACAGGTACATTTATGACACAGTTTATGCTCAGGAAACAGGATATCTCGTTCCTGTAGTATCAACCGGTTATGTTAAGGTATTCGAGTATGTTAAAGGGGCTAAAATAACAGGTAGAGTTGGTGAAGGGATTGAGAAGGTAATCTTGAAAGCAAATATTACAACTAACCAGAACAGAACCTTTGTCTATCAGCAGGTTGCAGAAGTTGAGAATGGAGTATATGAGCTCATCGTCCCATATTCTCAGAAAACAGTCTATCCTGTTAAGGCATCTGAATACAGAATTACCGCAGGGAATGTAACGAAATCACTGTCCGGACTAACAGATGCCAATGTACTGAATGGTGATGCCTTTACTGTTGATTTTGTTTAATTTTGTTTAATTAGTTTTTTAGTTGGTTTAATGATTTGGTTAGTTTGGTATTAATATTATTAGAATATTTTATCTTATCTCAGCTTATCTCAGCTGAGAAAAGCATCAACAACCACATGGATAACTCCCGGAGAGTAGTTCTTAACCTTTCTGAAATTCTCAATCTCAATCTTCTTTCCTGCTTTTTTAGCAGCATCTTTCAACCTTTTTATTGGTCTGTCTTTCACTGCAAGGGGAACAGATTCATGATAGTGAATATATCCCTCATATCTGAGGGCTCTGATAGCCACCTCTATGAAGTTCTCGCAGAAAACATGGCCCATAATAACTCTATCAGCGATCCCCTCAGGAGTTACATGCATCGCATTTCCAAGCACTGGCACGATATTTCTCACCTCATTGAGCCTGATGTTCTCAAGCAGGTAATAGTATGAATCAGGGTTTATCTCAATTGAATAGATTTTTCGAGCACCTGAGAGCTTGGCAACTGGAATGGAGAAATAACCGATCCCGGCAAACATGTCTACAACAACCTCTCCATCCTGGACAAGCCTTGCGATTCTGATCTTCTCGAACTGGTTTCCGGTGCTGAACATCACTTTTTTAACATCGAGCTTGAAATAACAGCCATTTTCAAGTTTGACAGTTTCTGTGTAGCTCTCATCTCCAGCGAGGAACTCAAGTCTGGGTTTTCTGAACATGTCTTCTTTTCCAGAATCTCTCCAGACCGATTTGCAGTTCGGATGTATTCTCAGAAGCGCTTCCCCTACCTCTCTGCCATAGTCAGATAGCTCATTTGCCAATTTTACGAGTATCACCTCACCGATTACCTTGTATGACTTTGGAATAAATCTTCTTAGTTCATCTGGAATCATATTTTTCAGTATCTCATCGATATCCTTCTCTCTTGCGAAAAGGGGGTTTCTTTGAGCTACTATTTCATAATCGAACTCATTCTCATAGCCTTCGAGAATTGGAATCAGGACATAGTCTCCTTCAACCGTTATGAGCCTGCTCTTGTCCTTTGCGCCTATAGCTTCAGCCCTTTTTCTTACAGTTTCAGCTTCCTCTTTTGGAACTTTTATTGCTTTTTTTATTGATTTGTTTCTCATGCCCATAATCACCTTTTATCCAGATAGGGAAGACATAGACCGCTCCATTTTCTTCAAGATAGATTGCGGTGTCTCCTATCCTCATATCTGCATGTTTTTCTGCCTGCACAGGTTTCTGGTCTGCAGGTCTCAGGACTTCAATGACACTTTCATCAACATCTACGACAACAGTCTGCTGGAGATCTTCTCTTCTTTTGATCAGAACAGGTTCTTTCAATGCGAATGATCTTCCAGAAGCATCAACTCCCTTATCTTTTATTGGATTTGTGACAATCAAAACCCTGTCTCCATCTCTAACCACATCACCCTTTCTGTAGGCTTTCAATCTCACAGAGTAGGTTGTTCTGAACAGATCTCTACCATCCTTCCTGCCTGAGATCTTCTTGCTCTCTGTTATCTTTCCACCAAGTTCCTCCTCTATTCGTCTGCTAATTTTTTTCGCAAGGTTTCTGCTTCCAATGTAAAAATCGATCCCTTCTTTTCTTACCTCAACCTTTGAAACAAAAGCTCCTGGATTATCCTTTTCCCTCTGGATAGCCTCATCAACAAGCTCTTTAGCACGGGAAATCTCATCTTTTTCCAGTTCCCTCCCATCTGCTCTTAATTGGATAATTGACTCGAAGTATCCACCATAAAATCTGCTACATCTGTCACAGACCTCTCCCTTTCTTCTTAACTCGAATGGCAGCTCTCTGACAACATCTTTCCCCAGGAATGAGCCCTCCAACAAAACAATCCCATTATTCTCACCCAGTTCTTTCAGTTCGAATGCTCTTACTCTGAATGCCGGATCATGCTTCATATTCTCTGCTGCTTTATCAAGAACGATCTCTTCGAGATCTGACTCAACCCAGCCTTTTGAGTAAAAACGCCCACATTTTGGGCAGTATTTAACCTCGAGGTAGGGTTTGAACTCAATAATTTCTTCTCTCTCCATATAGCAATCTGGACAGATTTCGTATTCAGTTTCATTTCCGCAGATGGGACATTTTCTCATCTCTTTCAAATTGTGTGGATGGATATTTTATCTTTAAGGTCTAAGTACACTTGGATATCTATCAGGTCTAAGTACACTTGGATATCTATCGAACTGAACGCAAGAGATGATGTTGCGGGATAGGTTTAACACCAAGATTGCTGAACTTTTAAAACTTTAACTCATGAAGCTGGAGAATCTCATAAATTTAATAAACTCATGATTGAACTTGCTTTGATGGTAAATGAGTAGCAGAAATGAGTCTCAGTATTCTCTCTCCTCCTGCATGCAATGCGGGACATGTTCAGCAGGATGTGTCTCCAGAGAATCTTTCAATCTGAGAATTCTCGTCATGAACACCATGATGGAGAATCTCTCTGAGGAGAGTCTCTGGGACTGCACGACCTGTCTGACCTGCCAGATAAGGTGTCCGAGGGGAATACCACTGAAGGATGCGATAGTTGATTACAGGAAAAAATTCGTTGAATTGGGTAGGATTCCACCCGAAATAAGAGATATGCTCAATTCGGTTCAGAAATTCAGAAATCCTTTTGGAGAACCACACCATAACAGGAAGTCATGGATCTCTCTTCTTAAAAAAAATAAGGAGATAAAAAGTATTGAGGAAGATTTTGAGTGGCTGTGGTATATTGGATGTTTTGGCGCAGATCACAGAAGCAGGCAGGTATTTGAAAAAACTGCAGAGGTATTTCAGAGCATGGAACTTGATTTTGCGGTAACAGAGAATGAAGGTTGCTGCGGGAATGATGTCCTCGGGGTAGGAGAAGAGGGTTTGTTCGAGCTACTCAGGGAAGAAAACGAGTCTTTATTCAGAAAATATGGGATTAACAAGGTTATTACCTCTTCTCCTCACTGCTACAATGTCTTTAAGAATTACTATGATGTTGACGCTATTACTGCCATAGAACTCCTCTACCACGGGATAAAAAATGGCAGTGTTGAATTCAGTTATGATGTTGAGGCTAAGGTTACCTTTCACGACCCGTGCTATCTTGGAAGATACAATGGAATTTATGAAATTCCGAGGAAGGTGATAGAGGCGATATATAACATTGAACTGGTTGAGATGCCAAGGAACAGGGTGAACAGTTTTTGCTGTGGGGGTGGAAGTGGAAATTTTCTGCGTGAAGGTGATTTCAGACCCAATGTGTTACGGGTAAGGGAGGCAATCTCCACTGGAGCAGATATACTGGCGGTAGCATGTCCGGTATGCCTCAACATGCTTGAAGATGGAGTGAAAACGGTAAATTCAGATCTGGAAGTAATGGATATAATGGAAATAGTACATCTGGCAATGTTTGGTGAGTGATTGGAAGATATGCAAGGAAAGATATAAGACTGAAAAGGATAACAGTAAATTTAAGGTGAAGAAATGGAGATATGTATCGCTCTGACATCTCACAGGGTTGAATTTATACCACTTTTAAGAGATGAAGCATTAGCTTCAGATGTAATAATACTCGAGGAGCCACCAAATGAGAGCCTTTTTCGCCTCCTCAGAGGTGAGATTACCTTAGAAAGCTATGTCAGAAGCCTCGATACGTCTTTTCCCCTCTACACATATTTTCTTGCAGACCTTCTGAAGAATTTGCATTCCATGGGAAAAAGAATATTACAGGTTGAACCTTATCTGGAAGTGGTTCAGAAAATTCAGCAATCAATCGAGTCTGGCTCTTTTGATGAGCTTATTAGGGATGAAAGAATTGAGAAAATAAGACAGACTGAGAAAAAAGCCTTTGGAGCTTTTATTGACTACCAGGAGGCTTTCATGTCAGGAGACTTTGAAAGGCTTATTGAGGCAACGATTAATTTTTCAAGGGCTGATGCAGAACGATTCGTTGTAAGAGACTCAATGAGGCTTGATGCGATAGCTGATACCCTTCGTGATGCTGGAAACGAGCCCGATGTTAGGGTTCTAATCGAAGCTGGTTCGATTCATACTCAGATTCCTGAATCTCTTGACAGGATGCTGGATATGGACTATGTAAGAAAAATAAATCTTAAGAAAAAGGCAGCTGAAATGCTTGGTGTAGAGGCAATCAAAAATCCTGGAACACTTCTTACAGAGATTTTCATCAGAAATGAGAATATAAGCGGGGAAGAGCTTAGAACCTTAGCTGCAAGGAGCCTTCTTTACATATCCAAGGTAACACCTGAAGAGATGATGCCAGATAGCAATAACAGGTTTCCCCACTTCTTAGAGGAGGTGAGGGTATCAGAGGAAGTTTATTCGATGGATTACGAGCAGTGCAGAGAAGAATTTGAAAGAATATGGAAGAGAAGAAATATGTGGAAGAGCAGTTAGTGTTATCAGCTTTAATTCGAAAATGAGTGGCATGTTGATGAAAACGAGGAATATCTATATATTTCCTCTCTGAATCTCTATTTTATGGTTTCAATAGCGATTCCATCTTCTTCCCTCTTAAATGAAACTGATGAAAAGCTGAAGGCTTATAAGGTGTGGCAGATAGCAAGATCAGCAGCAATTTTCAGGGTTAAAACAATCTACATATATGAAGACCCCGCAGGGGATGAGACTGAATACATACGGGAAATCCTTGAGTACCTTGAGACCCCTCAGTATCTCAGGAGGCATTTATTTCCACTGAAAAAATCTTTAAGGTTTGCAGGAGCACTGCCACCTCTTGCAATTCCATCTCATCTCCCGAAACATTTAAAAATCGGTGAGTTAAGGGATGGGGTTGTAAGAAGAGTTGGTCCTGACGGAGCGTCATGGGTGGATATTGGACTGGACGCCCTGGCTCTCCTGAAGTCTGAGAAGAGAAGGGGGGCCCGCGTGACCGTCAGGGTCTGTTCGAAGAAACCGTTGGTCGTAGAAGAGGCAGAACCGGAATCCTACTGGGGTTACCGGGTTGAGGAGGTAAAACTGAAAGACCTCCTTAGGAAAGAGGCGGTAATCCTATCCAGAAGCGGAAGGAGAATATCAGTAGCAAGGGAAAAGCTTTGCGAGGGCACAGTCCTGATATTCGGAAGCCCTGATGAGGGTGTCCAGAAAATCGCAGAAAAACAGGGCTTAAAAATCCCTACGGAAGTGCCGGTAATAAACACAATCCCTGGGCAGGGTACTGCAACAGTCAGACTGGAAGAAGCAATAATCGCAACCCTTGCAATAAGAAATGTGTGTAAAGAATTTAATACTAATCCCTAAAATCGTGAAAATTGGATAAGGTGGTATGGAATGAAAGAGCACAGACCGAGAAGAGGTTCGATGGCATTTTCGCCAAGAAAGAGGGCGAAGAGTATAATACCAAGGATAAGGGCTTGGCCCGAACACAGCGAAGCCAAGGTACTCGGCTTTGCCGGCTATAAGGCTGGCATGACACATGTTGTGATGGTGGATGATAGGAAGAATTCCCCTACATATGGGGATGAAATTGTTGTGCCTGTAACAGTTCTTGAAACACCCCCGCTCAAGGTAGCTGCAGTGAGAGCATATACTAAAACTCCATATGGATACAAAATAGAGGGGGAGTACTGGACAGCTGAGCTTGATGAACACCTCGGCAGGAAAATAAACCTCCCCAAAAATACAAAGAGCATGGACGATCTGGACCTCGATAAGGTTGATCACTTCAGATTGCTCACCTATACGCAGCCCTACTCAGTTACGGGTGTTCCAAAAAAGGTTCCTGAAATAATGGAGCAGAAGGTTGGTGGTGGTTCCACAGCTTTTGATTATGTGAAAGAGAAACTTGGAAAAGAGATAAGGGTTTTTGAAGTCTTCGAGGAAGGGACAATTATTGATGTAACTTCTATAACCAAAGGCAAGGGTTTTCAGGGACCCGTAAAGAGGTGGGGAGTCATAACCCTCAACGCCAAACATGCAAGGAGCAGTAAACACAGGAGAGTAGGTAATCTTGGTCCGTGGAATCCTCACCATGTCAGACCGACTGTTCCCCAGGCTGGACAGATGGGATTCCATCAGAGGACTGAATTCAACAAGAGAATAATAAAGATGGGCGAAAATGGAGATGAAATAACACCAAACGGCGGATTCCTTCATTATGGAGTGGTCAGGGGAGACTATGTGCTCGTTTCAGGTAGTGTTCCCGGACCGGTTAAAAGACTTGTGAGGTTCAGATATGCTCTCAGAACTCCATCCGCCACATTTGAGGGTGTGAATGTAACCTACATAAGTAAAACTTCCAAACAGGGCAGGTGATTTTTGTGAAGGCTAAGGTTTACGATCTCAAAGGAGAAGCTGTTGAAGAAATCGAACTTCCACCCGTTTTCGAGTCAGAATACAGACCGGATATAATAAAGAGGGCAGTTCTTGCAATTCAGAGCAGGAGAAGACAGCCTTATGGCACAAGTCCTCTTGCTGGAATAGATTACTCTGCTGAGAACTGGGGACCCGGACATGGCTATGCAAGAGTGCCGAGACTTAAAACGGGGAGGAGGGCAGCAAAAGTCCCTCAGGCTGTAAAGGGAAGAGCTCCACATCCACCCAAGGTTCAGAAAGTCTGGAAGGAGAAGATAAACAGGAAAGAGATGAAAAAGGCTCTCTGTTCAGCAATCTCAGCTACAGTTGATCCTGCTCTTGTTTCTGAGAGACCCCACATTTTTGACGGTGAACTTCCAAAAATTGTGGTTGACGATTTTGAGAATCTAAGGAAAACAAAGGAAGTTGTTGAGGCTCTGAAGGCTGTTGGTGTTTATGGAGATGTGGAGTATGCCAAAAAGAGGAGAAGATACAGGGCTGGTAGAGGTAAGATGAGAGGCAGGAGGTATGTAACAAAGAAAAGCCTTCTGATAGTGGTGGGAAAGAACTCTGATGTGCTTAAAGCAACTAGAAACCTTGAGGGTGTCGATGTTGTTGAGGTAAGGAATCTGAATGTGGAGCTTCTCGCTCCAGGAGCAAAACCAGGTAGACTCACTGTCTGGACAAAATCAGCAATCGATTATCTGGAGGGATGGTTATGCTGATAAAATGCTTTATTGTCACAGAAAAGACAACAACCGAAGTAGAAAAGAACATTCTGACTGCAATAGTGGACAAAAGAGCCAGGAAAGAAGACATCAAGAGAGATATTGAGAAGAGATTTGAAGTAAAGGTGGAAAAAGTTAACACCCTTATAACTCCAAAGGGTGAGAAGAAGGCATATATAAAGCTCACGCCGGATTATTCGGCTGAAGAAGTTCTTTCAAAACTTGGAGTATTCTGATGAGGTGGTTGAATGGGTAAAAGAATAATATCTCAGAATAGGGGAAAAGGAACTCCCACTTACAGGGCTCCCTCTCACAGGTATAAAGCTGAGTTGAAACACATCTTTGCTCAGAGCCTTACAGCAAAAGTAATCGATATTGAGCATGATCCTGCAAGAAATGCCCCGATAGCTAAGGTAATGCTTCCAGATGGTGGGAAAAGATACATTATAGCAACAGAAGGTATGGGGACTGGAGATGTAATTGAGGCGGGAGAGAGTGTCAGAATAAAGCCAGGTAATATAACTTACCTCAGGAACATACCCGAAGGAACTCCGGTATGCAACATAGAATCCAATCCCGGAGATGGAGGGAAGTTTGTAAGAGCAAGTGGAACCTTTGCTCTTGTAGTTTCCCACGAGGAAAAAAGAACCCTTGTTCAGATGCCGTCAGGAACCCTGAAGTGGTTTAACCCTAACTGCAGAGCAATGATCGGAGTTGTTGCGGGAGGAGGTAGAACAGACAAGCCCTTCATCAAAGCAGGGAAGAAGTTTTACCGGTACAGGAGTAAGGCAACCAAGTGGCCCAGGGTGAGGGGAGTTGCAATGAATGCTGTTGATCATCCCTTTGGTGGTGGAAAACATCAGCATACCGGAAAACCGAAAACTGTTAGCAGAAATGCTCCTCCAGGTAGAAAAGTTGGTAGTATTGCTGCAAGAAGAACAGGAGCCAAGAGGTGATGTTAATGGCACTAAAAAGCAAAGTTATCAGACCAAGGGATTTCAAATTCAGAGGGTACACCCTCGATGAAATAAAGAATATGACGCTGGAACAGTTTGCTCAGCTTCTGCCATCAAGAGAGAGAAGAAAAATAATGAGGGGTTTTACCGAGCAGGAGGAGAAACTCCTCAGAAAGCTGAAGAAAAAGGATGTTGTTAAGACACACTGCAGGGATATGATCGTATTGCCGGAAATGGTTGGTAAAGTGATAATGGTTCACAATGGAAAGGATTTCGTGAGAATTGAGGTTAAGCCAGAGATGATTGGACACAGACTTGGAGAGTTTGCTCAGACTAGGACATTTATCAAGCACAGTGGTCCTGGAGTTGGAGCAACAAGAAGCAGTAAGTTTGTTCCGCTCAAGTAAGGTGATAAAATGGCAAGGGTTGGCTATGCTTACGAGCCAGAAAGCGAAAAATCTGCGAAAGCGATGGGTTATGAGATGGACATAAGCTTTAAACATGCAGTCGAGTTGTGTGCTGCACTGAAGGGAAAGAAGATAGATCAAGCAATCAGATACCTTGAAGAAGTTGCAGAGCTCAGGAGACCTGTCCCCTTCAAGAAACATGATAAGAAGGTCCCACATAAAAGACTTGAAAAGTGGTATGCAGGTAGATATCCTCAAAAAGCAGCAAAACATCTTCTGAAGGTATTGAAGAACCTTGAAGCTAACGCAGATTACAAGGGAATAGAGAAAGAGAGGCTCATAATAACACACGCACAGGCAAAAAAAGGTAGGGTACTCAAAAGATACATGCCAAGAGCTTATGGGAGGGCAACTCCAAAGTTTAAGGTGCTCACAACAGTTGAATTTGTTGCTGAGGTGCGATAATGGCGGTAGAAAGGAAGTTTGTTGAGGACAGGGTAAGAAAACTCAGGGTTAAAGAATGGATGGCTCAGGAAGTCAGAAATGCCGGATTTGGTGGAGTAGATATAACAAGAACACCCCTTGGCACCCAGATAACACTGTTCGTTGAGAGGCCAGGGCTTGTGATAGGAAAAGGTGGAAGAAGAATCAGAACACTCACAGAAAAGCTGAAAGAGTTCGGAATCGACAATCCACAGGTAAGTGTTGATGAAATCGAAAAACCCGAATTCAATGCAAAGCTGATGGCTTCACTGCTTGCTAGAGCCCTTGAGAGAGGCTGGTACTTCAGAAAAGCTGGCTACAGATTCCTTTACAGGATTATGGAGGCTGGAGCAAAGGGATGTGAAATTGAGATAAGTGGTAAACTCACCGGAGAAAGGGCAAGAACTGAGAAATTCATCGCTGGAACAATGGTTCACACTGGAGAGCCAGCAAACACTGCGGTAGTAACGGGATATGATGTTGCAATCAAAAAGCTTGGAGTTCTCGGAGTTAAGATGAGAATAATTCCACCGGATGCAGAGCTTCCTGATGAATTCGAAGTTAGAGAAGTTCTCAAGCCAGAAGAAACGACGGAGAAAGATGAAGAAAAAGTACAGGAGTCAGAGAAGGCGGATAATGTTGAGAAGGTTGATGAAGTGGAAGCAAAAGAAGCTGGTGAGGAAAAAACTGAAACAGAGGAAACTGGAGAGTGATTGAATGAAGATGGAAGAAATCAGAAAGATGTCAAGAGAAGAGAAACTAAGAAAGCTCACAGAACTTGAAAATGAACTGCTGAGGCTGAGAACTCTAATAAGGTCAGGAGGCGCAATAGAGAACCCTGGAATTGTCAAAGCCATCAGAAAGGATATAGCAAGAATAAAACTCTCCCTAGGTGAGGAGGGTTACAGGGTTTGAAAGCTGAACAGGGTGATTCGGTGAGATTTGTGATTGCACATGAACTGATAGGACTTCGGTGTGAGGTAATGGAAAGCCCAAATAGATTTGAGGTTGGACTAGCTGGAGAGATAGTCGATGAGACCATGAGAACATTAGTGATTCAAACCGAAAACGGGATGAAAAGGATCCCCAAGCATGGTAGAACATTTGGTGTGTGGTATAAAGGACATAAACTGAAATTGAGCGGCAATCTCATCGAATACCGCCCTGAAGATAGAATTAAAAGAGGAATAATGCTGATTAAGAGACAGAAAGGAAATTTGAGAGAAAAATGTAGAAGGTGATTTAATGAGGGATATCGGTTATGATGTTAAACCTCCTGAAAAGGAATGTGAAGATGAGAACTGTCCGTTCCACGGTAAACTTCCTGTAAGAGGTCAGGTTTTCAGAGGAAGAGTGGTGAAAACCTATGAAAAATCTGCAGTAATCGAGAAAGAACTTCTCAGATATGTCCCGAAGTACGAGAGATACCTGAAGAAGATTTCCAAGATTCACGCTCACAATCCTCCGTGCATCGATGCCAGAGAAGGTGATAATGTAACTATAATTGAATGCAGACCTCTAAGCAAGACAAAGTCATTTGTAATCGTTGAAAAGGTCTCAGGGGTGGAAGAATGAAGGCGAGAAAATCTACAGTTCCAAGAGCATTACCGACTGGAGCGAGGCTAATCTGTACTGACAATACCGGGGCAAGAGAGCTTGAAATTATATCCGTTAAGGGATATAAGGGAGTGAGAAGGAGATATCCGGCTGCTGGTGTGGGAGACATAGTTGTGGTTAGTGTCAAGAAGGGTACACCCGACATAAGAAAACAGATTCACTATGCTGTGATTGTAAGGCAGAGGAAAGAGTTCAGGAGACCGGATGGAATGAGAGTGAAGTTTGAAGATAATGCTGCTGTGATTACTGATCCAAATGGTAACCCCAAAGGAAGTGAAATCAGGGGTGCTGTGGCAAGGGAAGCTGCAGAGAGGTTTTCAAAGATTGGTTCCCTTGCATCTGCCATAGTATGAGGTGATTTTGATGGTTCCGAGGTCAAAACAACCAAGAAAACAGAGGAGATGGCTTTACAAAACTTCAAAACTCCATGAAAGGCATAGATTGCTCAATGCAACTCTTTCAAAGGATTTGAGAGAAAAATATGGTAGAAGGACATTGAGGGTCAGAAAGGGTGACAAGGTAAAGGTGATGAGAGGAGAGTTTGCGGGCTCTGAAGGTAAAGTAATTGAAGTTGACCTGAAAAAAGCACTGATTAAAGTGGATGGAGTTACAACAACCAAGGTGGATGGAACCGAAGTTGCAGTGCCCATACATCCCTCAAATGTGATGATAATCAGTCTTGGTGAGGTAGATTCTGTGAGAAAGAAAAAGCTGGAAAAATAATGAAATTATGAGGTGGAAAAAATGCATCAGAAAAGATTATCTGCTCCAAAGACGCTGAAAATTCCAAGAAAAACAGATAAATGGCTGGTTAAGACATCTCCAGGTCCACATGATGGGAGAGCCATGCCACTTCTTGTTCTTGTCAGGGATTTCCTTGGACTTGCAGATACTGCAAGGGAAGCGAGAAGGATAATTTCAGCGGGAAAAATACTGGTTGACGGGAAACCCAGAAAGGACTACAAATTCCCTGTTGGACTCTTCGATGTAGTCAGCGTTCCCGATATAGAGAAGAGCTACAGAATTGTTTTCGATGAGAGGGGGAGATACATTCCAAAAGAGGTGGAGGATGCTGACAGGAAGATATACAAAATAACAGGAAAGGCCCTTCTGAAAGGTGGAAAGGTTCAGCTTAATCTCTTTGATGGAACGAACATAGTAGCAAGCAATGATTACTCTACAAAGGATAGCATTGTCCTTCAGATTCCTGAGAAAAAAATCCTCAATCATCTCAAATTTGAGGAAGGTGTGCTGGTTATGATTACTGGTGGCACACATGCTGGTGAAGTAGGTAGAATCAAAGACTATAAGATTGTGAGGGGCTCATCACCCAATCTCGTTACTGTTGAGGGAGGAAGTAGAGAAATTACAACAATTGAAGATTACATCTTCGTTGTTGGAGATAAGGAAGCAAAGGAGCCTGTAATAGACCTTGGAGTGTGAGAGCATGCCAGATATGAGAGAGCTCATGATAGACAAAGTTGTCATAAATATGGGTATTGGAACAAGTGGTGAGAGGTTGCAGAAAGCCTCTCAGCTCCTTGAAGAACTAACAGGACAGAAACCAACAACAACTTATGCTGAGAAAACAATAAAGAACTTCGGAATCAGAAAGGGCGAAGCAATAGGAGTAAAGGTCACTCTGAGAGGAGAGAAAGCAGATAAGTTCCTCAGGGATGCGCTCACGGTTGTTGAGAACAGGCTCAAAAGGAAGCAGGTGAATGCAGGAAATTTCTCCTTTGGAATTCATGAGCATATTGATCTGCCGGATGTAGAGTATGACCCTGATGTCGGTATTTACGGAATGGATGTGAATGTATCTCTGAGAAGAAGGGGGTACAGAGTTAAGAGAAGAAGAATAGCCAGAGCAAAAATTGGTAAAAATCATCTTATCACGAAGGACGAGACTGTTGAGTTTTTGAAGAGCCTTGGGGTGGAGGTTGAGTGAAATGGAGAGAAGCGGTAAGATATTTGGCAGAGGGGCAAATGAATGCAGGAGATGTGGTAGAAAAGCTGGCTTGGTTAGAAAATACGGTCTTTATCTCTGCAGACAGTGTTTCAGAGAGATTGCCCCTGAACTCGGATTTAAAAAGTACTGGTAGGTGAAGGTTATGAGTCTTAGCGATACTCTTTCAAACACGATGATAGCTCTGAAGAACGCAGAAAGTGCAGGTTATGAAGTTTGCGAAGTCAGACCAGCCTCTAAACTGGTTGGAAATGTTCTCAGAGTCCTCAAAGAGCATGGTTATATAAAAGAATTTGAGTACATTGATGATACTAAGGGAGGGGCTTTTCGAATTACACTGATGAAGAGAATCAACGACTGTGGAGCTATAAGGCCCAGAATGAGTGTTAAGCATACTGAGTACGAGAAATTTGAGTCAAGATTTCTCCCGGGAAAGGACTTTGGAATACTGGTGGTGTCAACGGTCGAGGGTGTAATGTCACAGAAAGAGGCAATAGAGAAGGGGCTCGGTGGAGTTCTTCTTGCTTACATCTACTGAGGTGGTTGCGATGGTTGAAGAGAGAGTCGTTGAAATTCCTGAAGGTGTGGAAGTGTCAGTAGAGGGAGACGATATTACAGGCTATATTCTGAAAGCTAAGGGTCCGAAAGGTGAGAATACAAGAAAGCTAAAGTTCAGAGGGATCTTGATCGAAAAGCAGGATTCGAAGATAAGAGTTTATTCCAGCGAGAGAAAGACCAGAATGAAGGCAATGGTTGGAACATTTGCTTCCCATATTAGAAACCTGATAAAGGGAGTATCTGAAGGATTTGAGTACAAGCTCAGGGTTGTTTACGCTCATTTCCCTGTAAAGGTTAGGGTGGAGGGAGATGAGGTTATAATAGAGAACTTTCTGGGAGAGAAATATCCCAGAAGATCGAAAATAGTTGGTAGAACACAGGTAAGAGTAGAGGGTAATGAGATAACAGTATCTGGTATAGACAAGGAAGAGTGCGGACAGACTGCTGCAAATCTTGAGCAGACAACGAGGATAAAGAACCTTGACCAGAGGATATTTCAGGATGGGATTTACATTGTGGAAAAGCCTTGAGGGGTGTCATGAATGAGTGAAAATGCTGAAAGAAATACGGATGTAAACGATGCTCAAATCACTCCAAAACCTGAACTCTCGGAAGGCATAAGGAGACTTCTAAGAGTCAGGTTCAGACAGAAATTGAAAAAGCCTGAATTCAGAAGGTATGAGTCTCATAAAAAGCTCAGGTTGAGAAACAAAAGCTGGAGAAGACCCAGAGGAATGGATAATAAAATGAGAAAGAGAATAGCAGGTAAAAAGCCTGTAATGGTGGGTTTTGGCTCTCCAAGAGAAGTGAGAGGTTACCATCCCAGTGGTTTTCAGGAAGTGCTTGTAAGAAACATAAAAGAGCTTGATGGGGTAGATGCATCAACTCAGGCAGTTAGAATAGCATCAACTGTTGGACTGAGGAAGAGACTTGCGATTGAAGATAAAGCGAGAGAAATGGGAATCAGAATATTAAATCCAGTTCAAAGGTGAAAACATGAATTTGAAACTTCAGAGGAGACTTGCAGCTGAAATATTGAAGTGTGGAGAAAATGCAGTCTGGATGGACCCTGATGAACTTGAAACCATTGCAGAGGCTGTAACAAAGGATGACATCAGGAGCCTAATTGAAGACGGAATGATCAAAAGAAAGCCTGTTAAGGGGGTCAGCAGAGGTAGGGCGAGAGTAAGGGCGATACAGAGAAGAAAGGGTAGAAGAAGAGGGCATGGAAGGAGAAAAGGCAGGAAAACTGCAAGAATGCCGAGAAAGAGGAAATGGATAATGAAAATAAGAGCCCTCAGGAAAAGATTGAGAGAGCTTAGAGACTCAGGAAAGCTTGAAAGGAGAGTTTACAGGATGCTTTACAGAAAGGCAAAGGGTGGAGAGTTTAGGAGCGTCTCACATCTTGAATCATATATTGAATCTAACAAACTTATGATTGGGGATGAAAGCTGAGGTGATTGAATGGCAAAAGGACCGCGTTACAGGGTTCCATACAGAAGAAGAAGAGAAGGTAAAACAAATTACAGAAAAAGATTGAAGCTTCTTGTATCAAGAAAGCCGAGACTGGTTGTCAGGATAACAAATAGGAGAATAATAACACAGATAGCAGAATATACTCCAAAAGGAGACAGAATTCTTGCATCGGCTGATTCGATCATGCTCCAAAAAGTTGGTTACAAGGGAGACCTGAACAACACACCAGCAGCATATCTTACAGGATTGCTGATTGGTAAAAAAGCCCTTGAGGCGGGAATCAGTGAGGCAGTTTTTGACATTGGACTAAAAACACCAACGAAAGGATCCAGAGTTTTTGCAGTACTCAAAGGAGCAATTGATGCAGGACTCAGTGTTCCACACTCTGAGGACATCTTTCCAGATGACTCAAGAATTCGAGGAGAACACATTGCAGAATATTATGAAAAGGCTGGAGGTTTCAGTGAATATGAGAAAAGAGGGTTGAAACCCTCGGAACTTCCTGATCATGTTGATGAGATAAAATCAAAGATAATGGAGATGGTTGAATGAATGTCACGGAGTGGGTTCCAAAAACGAGACTCGGAAAGCTTGTTGCAGAGGAGAAAATAAGATCAATTGATGAGGCAATTGCCAGTGGACTCCCTCTGAAAGAGCCTGAAATAGTGGATGTTCTCCTTCCGGAACTTGAAGATGAGGTTCTTGAAATAAATCTAGTTCAGAGAATGACAGACAGTGGGAGAAGGACCAATTTCAGGGTTACAGCTATTGTTGGTAATAGAGACGGTTATGTGGGTATAGGGACCGGGAAAGCCTCACAGGTCGCTCCTGCAATTCAGAAAGCCATAACAGATGCAAAACTCAATATATTCAAAGTAAACAGAGGCTGTGGTTCTTGGGAGTGTGGATGTGGAGGAGATCACTCTATTCCCTTCAAGGTTACAGGAAGTGCTGGAAGTGTTAGAGTAACGCTGATACCTGGTCCAAAAGGACTCGGGCTTGTGGCAGGAGATGTCGCCAGAAAGGTTCTTGAACTTGCTGGAGTGAGTGATGTTTGGACATTCACCAAAGGAAACACAAGAACCACTGTAAACTTTGCAAAGGCAACCTTTGAAGCTTTGAAGAGAACAATGTACATGAAGAGGTGAGGGTTATGAGGTACTATGCTGTGGTAAGGCTTAGAGGCAGGCACGATATTCATAGGAGAATAAGAGACACACTCAAAATGCTGAGGCTCCATAAGAAATATCACTGCGTCCTTATTCCTGAAAATGAATCTTACATGGGTATGCTTCAGAAAGTAAAGGATTATGTTGCCTATGGAGAAATTAATGCTGAGGTACTTGCTGAGCTTATAAGGAAAAGAGCAAGACTCGCAGGAAACAGAAGAGTTACTGAAGAATATGTTAAAGAGAAGACCGGTATGGGTATAGAAGAGTTTGCAAAAGCAGTACTTGATGGAAAGGCAAAGCTCTCAGACATTGAGATCAAGCCAGTATTCAGACTTCACCCTCCCAGAGGTGGTTTGAAGAATATAAAGTGGCACTATCCGCTTGGAGAGCTGGGATACCAAGGTGAGAACATAAACAGCCTTCTCTATAAGATGAGGTAATAAGTTGTTAGAGGTGGTTTAATGCCTAAGAAAAGATTGAAGAAAATCAGAGGAAGCAGAACCTGTGGTGGAGGTTCACACAAGAACAGAAGGGGCAGAGGTAACAGAGGCGGCTCAGGAAATGCGGGTTCTCTGAAACACAAATATATCAGGACGATAAAGGAGGGCTACGAGATAGGAAAGCACGGATTCAGAAGACCTGAAAACATAAAAACAGAGTACAAATTAAAAAAGGACCTGATTGAGACACTGAGGGATTTGAGGAGTGATGGGAAGCTTGACAGCTATACTTACAAGTTTTTGAAATCAAGACCTGAGCTGAATGTTGGTGACCTTGATTTTATAATTGAGAAACTCTCACAACAGGGACTGGCAGAGGTTGAAGAGGGTGTTTTCTCGATTGATCTTGGTGAAATTGGATACTACAAACTTCTCGGAAGTGGGACTGTTACAAAGAAGATGAATGTGAAAGTAGAATATGCCACATCTCTTGCGGTGAGAAAAATAGAGGAAGCAGGGGGGTCAGTAGAGCAGAGTGTTTGATCCTCTATATTTTATTCCTGAAATGGTTGGATTCAGCCTTACAGAATGGTTTTTATACCAATCCTCACACACCTCATAAAACTAAAAGAACGATTAAAGGGATGGAATGATTGAAAACTGTAAAAAATCCGGATCATAAAAGAAGGTAACAGGTGAAAGTAATGGTTGATCATGTGCTTAGAGCTTTACAGCCTTATTTCGAGAGAATACCGAGTGTAGAGAGGCCTACAGGACATGTCCCTTTCAGGTCAAAATTCTCGTGGACAGTTGGAATTCTACTTCTTTACTTTTTCCTTGCAAGTGTCCCTGTTTTTGGACTATCTCCCGATTCAATAGATCTCTTTGAGCAGTACAGAGCCTTTTTTGCTGGTGCAACTGGTTCGATTTTAACTCTCGGTATAGGCCCAATTGTTACAGCTTCAATTATCCTCCAGCTTCTTGTAGGGGCTGGCATTATAAAGCTCGACTTGACGAATCCCGAGGATAGAGCAGTATATCAGGATTTCCAGAGATTCCTTGTGTTTGTGATGATAGTTGTTGAAGCTCTTCCGCAAATCCTGGGAGGTTTTCTTAAACCTAACCTTGACATTGCAACATCCCTTGGAGTTTCTCCGGGCTTTTTGAGCGGATTGATATTTCTTCAGCTTTTCATAGGTGGTGTGCTTATAGTTTATATGGATGAAGTCGTCTCGAAGTGGGGTATAGGAAGTGGAGTTTCCCTTTTCATTCTTGCCGGAATATCTCAGTCTATAATTATAGGTCTTTTCAACTGGATATCTCCAACCGGGGAAATGCCTCCCGGGATACTTCCAAGATGGATATGGATTGCACAGAACATTCCTGCAGAGCAACTGCTTACTTTCTCCGGGATGAGCTATCTATTGTTGCAGGGAGGTATTCTTGCCCTTATTACGACCATAATCATTATCTTTCTGGTCGTTTTTGCAGAGGGTACAAGAGTTGAAATCCCGCTTGCCCATTCTCTTGTCAGAGGTGCCAGAGGTAAGTTTCCGATAAAACTGATATATGCAAGTGTTCTGCCAATGATCTTCGTGAGAGCGCTGCAGGCAAACTTTCAGATTCTTGGTATGATTCTTTACAACAACGGGATAACAATATTTGGCGAGTATGTAGACAATAAGCCAATAAATGGTTTGATGTATTTCATCTCACCTATACGAAGTCCCTATGACTGGATACCATCTCTTGTAAAGCAGAATCCATACTTCGCAGATCTCCCTGTGTGGGCAATAGGACTACATCTAATAGTAGATGCTGTAATTCTGGTCGCAGGTGGTATTTTATTCGCAATATTCTGGGTACAGACAAGTGGAATGGATGCAAAAACTGTGGCAAACCAGATTGCGAGAAGTGGAATGCAGGTTCCCGGGTTCAGGAAGAATCCACAGACTCTCTTAAGGGTTTTGAACAGGTATATTCCAAAGGTAACGGTTCTCGGTGGAGCAGCAATAGGCGTTCTAACACTAATCGCCAACATGCTTGGGACTGTCGGAAATGTCAGTGGAACAGGACTCCTCCTTGCTGTGAGTATCGCCTATAGACTTTATGAAGATCTTGCAAAGGAGCAGATGACAGAAATGCACCCGATGCTCAGAAGATTCCTTGGTGAGGAGTGATAAGACATGCCAAAGAGATTTATTTCAAGGTTTTTTTTGAGTCTTGGGATTGTTTTCTTCGTAGGCATACTGATAAGCGATAGTTTCAGAAAGGAACTTGCAAACCTCGTAGCACCTTTTCTCGATCCACTGGCTGAAGCCCTTCCGGTATATCAGGTCATTCTTGTACTGGCAATAATAACTGCATCCTATTCAACTCTGATTCAGAAATTTACCGTGGATACAAAGAAACTCAAGGAGATACAGAAAAAGGTCATGGAATTCCAGAAAGAATACATGGAGGCTACAAAACAGGACAACAAATTTAAGCTGAAACAAATGGAAGAGCAGAAAGCGGAGATCCAGCAGATGCAGAGTGAAATGATGGGGATGCAGTTTAAGCCGATGTTTTATACAATGGTGGTCACTCTCCCCATTTTTATGTGGCTGTACGCACTAACAAAAAGTGAGAATATGGTAATTACCGTTCCATTTTCAGGGCAGATCCACATTGCAGATCCTGTTCTCTTCTTTCCCTGGTGGATCGTCTGGTATTTACTTTGTTCAATCGCTGTTGGGCAAATCATTCGAAAACTTGCCAAAATGTAGCTTTTAAGTTGAAAACTTTAAAAAAGATAGCTTTAAAAATTATTAAGCCCATATAAAGGAGATAACATGGCGAGCGCGGGGAAATCAGAGGATCAAAATTCAGGAAAGATTGACGGGTTAAAGATAACAATCTCAGGTCCTCCAGGTAGTGGAACAACAACTGTTGCGCGCATTTTGGCTGAAAAGCTGAATCTACCACTCATCTCTGCTGGAGATATGTTCAGAAAACTTGCAAGAGAGAGGGGAATGACTCTCGACGAATTTGGAAGGTATGCAGATTCTAATCCTGAAATAGACATGCTTATAGACAGAACACAGAAACAGGAAGCAGATGCTAAAAGGGAGTGTGTTGTGGAGGGAAGACTTTCAGGCTGGATGGTGGATAATGCAACTCTTAAAATCCTGATTTTTGCCAGTGATGATGTGAGATACAGAAGAATTGCGGACAGAGAGAGAAAAACCTTTAAAGTAGCTAAAGCGGAGACTGAATTAAGAGAAAAAATAGAAAAAGAGAGATACAGGAAATACTATGATATAGACATCGATGACTGGAGTATATATGATTTAATTATCAACTCAGGACTCTTCACTCCTGAAAAGATTGTCGAGATAATTCTTACAGCCTTAGACAGTGAGCTGTAGTCTGCGAGGGATTTTATGAAAGAAAAAAGAAATATGCTTACAAAGGAGGAAGCCTCTACTGATGAAAGCTATGGTTTTTATCCTTTTAATCGTCCGATTGAGGAGTACATAAAGAATGGGGTTGTTTGCATAGACAAGCCATCAGGTCCAACGAGTCATGAAGTTGTGGTATGGGTGAGGAAAATTCTTGGTGTTAACAAAACCGGTCATGCAGGCACTCTTGATCCAAGAGTGACGGGAGTTCTACCTGTTCTCATTGAAAACGCCACAAAACTTGTTAAATTTCTTCAGACTTCGGGTAAGGAGTATGTAGGCATTCTTCGTCTCCATGGAGATGTTGATGAGAAGAAAATTCACGAAGTTTTCAACCTATTCAAGGGGAAAATATTTCAGAGACCCCCAATGAAGTCGGCTGTCAAAAAGAGGATTAGAATAAGGGAAATTTACTATTCTGAGATTCTTGAAATAGATGGAAGGGATGTTCTTTTTAAGGTGAAAACTGAGGCTGGGACTTATATAAGAAAGTTATGCACGGATATTGGAGAAGTCATAGGAACAGGAGCTCACATGCAGGAGTTGAGGAGAATTCGAACAGGGGTTTTTGATGAGAACTCAACATTTACGCTTCAGGAGCTTTCAGATGCATTCAAAATATTTAAAGAAACGGGAGATGAAACTTTTCTGAGGGAGATAGTAAAACCCATGGAACTTTCAGTTGCGACTCTCAAAAAAGTAGTTGTAAAGGATACTGCAGTAGACGCACTATGTCACGGAGCAGATTTATCTGCAAGAGGAATATGCTATATAGAAGAGAATATAAATCCAGGAGATGTTGTAGCTATCTTTACACTGAAAAATGAGATTGTTGCACTGGGAAAAGCTCTTGTAACCTCAGATGAAATGCAAAAGGCGAAAAGTGGAATCATGGTTGAAACAAACAGGGTTATAATGGATAGAGGGCTGTATCCGAAATCTTGGAAGACAGAGAAATAAATAGAAAAGTTTTTGTTTTTGTCAGCCAACTAAGAAATCCTTCAGGTGGTGTGGATTGGCAAGGATACTGATTGTTGATGACGAGGAAGCTATTAGGGATATACTCAAAATATTCCTTGGACTCAGACATACATATTTTGATGCCCGTGATGGGGTTGAAGCAGTTGAAGTTTATAAAAGAGAGAAACCAGATATTGTAATAATGGATATCAGGATGCCAAGGATGAGTGGAATCGAGGCTATTAAAAAGATTAAGGAGGTAAATCCTGAAGCAAAGGTCATCGTTCTTACAGCCTTTGCAGCTGGGAGAAAAGAGGAAATTTTAAAAGCTGGTGCAGATAAAATTCTTGAAAAACCCCTCAGAAAATCAAGAATTGTTGGAGCAGTTGAGGAATTCTTGGGAAAATAGAATTCTGGAATGATAAATTTAATGATAAATCGCAAATTTTATTATTGTTCAGAATATCCTTCAATTATGGCTGCTGTTGAATTTGAAAAGGAAAACGGAATACTCTGGGCTAAACTCAACAGACCTGAAGCTCTCAATGCTATAAATGAGGATGTTGTTGAGGGGCTGGAAAAATTGGTTGAAAAAGTCAGAAATGAAAGAGACATCAGGGTTGTTATTATAATTGGAGAGGGAAAGGCTTTTTGCGCCGGAGCAGATATAAAAATGTTTCTGAGAAGTTCAACATTCGAAGCAAGAGAGATCATAGAAAGACTCGGAAAGGCTCTTGAAGCATTCGAGGATATTGATGTCCCGATTATTGCAGCGGTAAATGGCTTTGCACTTGGTGGAGGATGTGAGATGGCGATGGCATGTGATCTGATTGTGGCAAGTGAAAATGCCTTTTTTGGACAGCCAGAAATAAACATCGGTATAATTCCAGGTGCAGGTGGAACACAGAGGCTTGCAAGGCTTGTAGGGTGGAAAAAAGCAATGGAGCTATGCCTTACTGGAAATAGAATATCTGCACAGGAGGCAGAGAGGCTTGGACTTGTGAACAGAGTTGTAAAACAGGAAGAACTCAAAGAGGAGGTACTCAAACTTGCCAAAACAATTGCTGAGAAATCACCCACAGCAGTGGGGCTTGTCAAACAGGCGGTTAATCGCGGGTTCAAAATGAGTCTCAGGGATGGAGTGGCTTATGAGAGAGATCTCTTTGCTCTGTCCTTCGCCTCTGAGGATGCGAAAGAGGGAATGTCTGCATTCGTTGAGAAAAGAATTCCTGAGTTCAGGAAAAAACGATGAAGTGAATTAATCACTTAAATTCTGAAATTCATTTATTATTGCATTTTTAACATCTTGTGGGATTGTTATATGTTTGCCATCCATGATGACTTCTACCACATCGTAATCCACAGTTTCTATGGGGGTCTCCAGAATCAGGCATCTTTTCCAGTTTGCCCCTTCAAGGCTTCGCTGGTATCTCAGTATGATTGAGAAAAGCCTCGAGATCATAATTTCGTCTCTCTCGCTCTGTGCACCCTGGATAAGTGAGCCAAAGAATTTTCTGTTCTGGGATGTTGTTTTTCCGATAACATTAACAAGAAAAATGTAGGTTTTTTCAAGTCCATGAATCAAAAGGAGTTCGGGAATTGCACTCATCAAAACTGTAAAGTCTTCCATTCCCTCACTGAGTTTGGAAATAAGAATACCAACTTCACTCAGGTTGTTTACATTTACATGTCTGTAGTTAGAGCTCTGAACAAATGAAAGAACACTTACTCTGTCTTCAACACCGGAGGAGTTCAAAATTGAGCTTATGACATCTGGTGGTTCCGAAGCCACCCAGATTACCATGTCAGAAATTGAAGTTGCAATATCGAGTAGGAGTAAAGAGCCTTCAGCTCCTCTGTCTGATATAAGCAATAATGAATTTTTTTTCATTGGCTCTATTTTAATTATGGTTAATAAAATATTTTCGTTAGAGTTTTCCTGCTGACTTTGCTTGGGCTATAAGGTTTGCAAGATAGACGGGATATCTCCCTCCACCTCTCCTTTTAGCCTTTTTGACCTCTCCGACATGGACTTTTGCATGTTCACACCCGATATAGTGCATTATTGCTTTGGAAAGAGCCTCTTTAACTGTGTTTTCACCTGTAACCTCCTTTAGCTTTTTTATTGTCTCATCCGACAGCTGGGTCTGAACTATCACAAACCTCTCCATCCTCATCACCATCATCACAGTAATTTTTACCATCATCATTATCATTAATAAAGTTTTCGGTTGAAAACCGGTTCGGCAAGCATGTTTCAGTAAGAATAGTTTTAGCTCAAATAATCACAAAAACTTAAATCCTGATGGATAGAACTATTAATTAATGACAGAGAAAATGCGTGTGGTGTGGGGTATCAGTGGAGCAGGAGATAGAATCGAAGATATACTCGAAATTATGAAGAAAATCAGTGTTGAGAATAACGATGTTGAGATCAGGGCTTATCTTTCAAGGGCTGGAGAGCAGGTGATGAAGTTTTACAGAATTTACAATGATTTGAGATCATCCTTTGAAAAGGTCTATGTTGAGAGGAATTCCAATTCCCCCTTTCTTGCCGGTCAGCTTCAGACAGGGAAGTTTGAGTTCATGATTATCGCACCTGCAACTGCAAATACAACTGCCAAGATCTCACTGGGCATTGCAGATACACTGCTGACCAATTCTGCCCTTATGGGGTTGAAAGCCTATGTTCCGCTGTATATACTTCCAACAGACTATAAAGTGGGAGAAGTTCTGACAAAGCTTCCAAATGGAAAACTACTTCGGGTAAGGGTGAGAAAAGAAGATGTTGAGCATGTTGAGAGGCTCAGGAAGATGGATGGAGTTTATGTAATCGAAAGTCCAGAAGAAATCCCTTTGGTTTTTGAAAAGCATCTAAAAATATTCAGGGAAAAAAGAGGCTGATGAAAAACCATCATCATGTGGGAGTTAGAAAAGTGTTATATTTGACTTTTTTAATCACACTTTATGCTCAATGACAGGGATGTTCTCGAGTTCGTTCTTGCAGGTTATGAGAAACTCAGGGATGTTGCCCGTGAGAACGGAATGGAGGTAGATGAACTCGTTCTGTTTCTAAAAAATGAGCTTGACCTTAACGAAAACTCATGTTTCAGAGTCAAAGTTAGAGGAATTATCGAAGATGGTGTAAAAGAATCGGATTCCGGTTTTATCCCTGTTAATACCAGTCAGAGCAGAAAAAGGTTAATGAATATCGTAAAATCAGGATTTGCATTGATAACCCACAATGAAAAAATTAAAGTAGTTTGAATGAGTTGGTGATTCTGCATGAAACCGAAGATTCTCTTGGTTGATGATGACGAACTCCTCAGAGGTATTCTCGCGTCAATGCTCTCTGACTATCAGGTGATAGAAGCAGATAATGGCAGGACGGCAGTGGAGCTTTTCAAAAAGCACAAACCTGATTTGATTCTGATGGATGTAATGATGCCGGTTATGGATGGAGTTGAGGCAACAAAACATATCCTCAAGGAAGATCCGAAAGCAAAGATTCTGGCAATAACAGCCTTTGCACCAATAAGAGGAAATGAAATGCTTGAAGCTGGAGCAATGGATATTATCACGAAACCAATCACAAGGAAAAGGCTAAATGAAATAGTTAAAGAGTATCTTGCGATTAAAAGATAATAAAAAAATTAAATCAAGCTAAAATGTTAATAAATATTTTCAGGTTAAATCAAATTCAGTCACGACTTCCCAGGTATTCTCATCGAAGACCACTATTTTTTCTCCGATTATATACATGAAATCATCTATGTAGAGTGCTCTCACTGTAGGCATATCAACAGCCTTCTCGAGTTCTAGTCCATTGGTGTAGGAGAATATGTATCCTCCACTCCCTCCAGGGAGGAAGAAAACTTCATGTTTTGAGTCCAGCAGGAAGGCATGATGGGTATTGAGAACATCACTCCAGTACTCCTTTAGAATGTATTTGTCAACCTCCTTAGGATCTGATGGGTCTGAGACATCAAACAGTGAAACCTTTACATTTGCACCCTCTTTCCCAATACCAAGAATCAAATCTTCTGAGATTGGATGGAGGTATGAGGAGAAGCCCGGTATTTTGAGTTCACCTTTGATTTCAGGGTTTTGAGGATTGGATAAATCAACGACAAAGAGGGGATCGGTCTGTTTGAAAGTTACTATGTATCCCTTGTCACCTATAAATCTGACTGCATAGATTCTTTCGTTCTCTCCGTAATCTTCTATTTTCCCAGCAATTTTTAACCTCTCGTCAAGCACATATAGGTCGTTGGTATCTCTCACTGTGGTAGCAACCCTCAGGTAGCCATTATACTCATCCATCGAGAATTGATTAAGTAGTCTACCAGGTATATCTCCAGTTGCAACTGGTTTTAAGTCGAGAGAAACTTTGACTATCTGTGTTCTTTCGAACTCTCTTTTGTGCCTCTTCTCGTAGTCCATCATTCTGTTCCAGAATTCGTTTTCGAACTTCAGTCTTTCGTCCTTCTCGAGCGAGTTGATGTACTGCTCGATTATTACATTTATTTCCACAGACTTTGCCCTGTTGCTGATGTTGTAATCGAGAAGTTTTTCGACTCGCTCTATGACATCCTCTGAAACAAGATCAGTGTTTTCTTTCAGAAAACCATACATGAGCTTAACCTGGTCGGGAGTTCTGTAGTATGTGATGTAGATTGCATTGGTTGACATGTAAACAACTGAATAGCCGGAAGAACCAATAAAAGAAGTCTTCTTTTCTATTTCTCCTGTTTCAGGGTTAATAACCATTACGTTGTAGGTTATATCTGCCGTGACGGGCTCAGCGGGATGGTAAATGTCAGTACATTTTATCTCAACACTTTTTCCGTTTACTGAGAGAGGTTTTATTGGGCATGGTTCGTAGTAATCAATCCAGGTTCTTGTAATGAGGTATATTTTTCCATTGTAGAGCCTCGCAGACACAAAATTACTGTCTAAATCAATTTTCCATGACTTTTCTGGTTTTTCAGCGATTCTATAGGCTGTTATTCTATCATAACCGAATATAACGAGTGTGTCTTTATAGAGCAACAGGTTTCCGCTCTCATCAACCTCATAGAGTTCTTCCATCTCTTCTGGTGGAAAAGCTGAGATTATCTTTGTTCCTCTCTCTATTTCGTGAATGAATCTGATTGGATATATCCAGAAATTCGAGAGATAGAGTTTCTTTCCATCAGTCTTGACTATATCTGGTTCGTCTATTCCTGCAACCTGTACAGTGGTCGTTGAGACCCTTTCAGGAGTTGGAGCGTAAGAAGGTGTTGCCGCAGGTGTGGGCACAGGCGTTGGAGCAGGAACAGATGTAACAGATTTCTCAACAGCAATATCTAGGGTTATACCACCAGCAAATCTTGGAAAACCAACCCATCCTCCATACATCTCTGAACTCTGGATATATTCTCTGAGTTCCTTCTCTGAGGAGAAATTAACAAAGCTCTCTGTAATTTTCTTGGTTTTATCTGGGGTAGGGGTTGGTTGAGGAGTTGGTGTCGTACTATCAGGTTTATCTCCGTAATCTCCGATACAGCCGGCTAATATTACTGTGAGTGCTATTACCAGCATTATCAACTTTTTTTCAGAAATCATAGCTTATATTCTGGGTTGAGTGGATATATAGGTTTTTAATTAGTTAGAAAATATATATAGTATCTTATAAACTGACTATAAAACGGACCCGCCGGGAGTCGAACCCGGGTCTGAGGCTCCGAAGGCCTCTAGGATATCCGCTACCCTACGGGCCCTGTTAGATATGAGGGTACTCCTCTTGAGTTGAACTATATTTTTATAAGGGAATCCATTTTTATACCTTTCTCTGTGATCTCGTAATTTTTTATGGTCTTGGGGACGAGAGCTTTTTTCAATTTTAGTATTTTGAACCTCCTCTGGATCTCGTTTTCGACCTCTTTTGTGGAAAGTTCAAAGACTCCTGTAGAGTAGTGTTTTATCTTGTTCTCTATCCTTTGCTCGTAGATTCCTTTTGTCATTAAGTTGAGAAATACAGAATTTGTTTTCTTTGAGTATTTTGAAAGCTTTATCAGGAAATCTGAAACATCTTGAAGCTTGTAGTTCTCAATAAAGTAGATAAGGTTGTTTATAATTATTCTGTCGAACATCTCGTTCTCGAGTATAATTTGTAAACTGCTGATTGGATCATATATCACTCTCCTGATAAAGCTCTTTAAATCTTCTTTGAATTCAATCCCTTCACTTATTTGAGGAGAAAATAAACTCAAAATTGTAAGATTATCAAACAGGTTTTCTGGATTTCTGAAATAAAGGTTGAAGTATTCTTTAGTCTCTTCGATTGTATCGTCAGTGGAGATATAAAGAACATTCTCTCTGTTTTTTACACCTTCAAGTGCAAAATGGAAAGTGAATATGTCCCCTCCACTTCCAGGCTCTTCAAATATTGTAATAATACTTCCACCCGGAATGCCACCATTCAAGTGGTCGTCAAGAGCATTTATTCCTGTTCTATATATCCTCATTTAAGTTTAATGAAATATTTGAGTATTTAACCTTACTGGATGGTGAATATTTGGAGTCATATGCTTTCAAAAATGAAATTCTATTGGGGAAATCACTTAATTGAAATTTTGGTAGTATAATTTTAACTTAGAAAAAGGTAATTACCAAATATGAAAAAAATTTTATATACTTATAATGTATCAAATTAACTGTTGACCATGGTAGTGAGAGTGGAGATATAAAAATAGGTGTAAAGTTGCGAGGTGAAAGAATGTGGAAAAAACTGAAAAGGGATGAAAAAGCATTCACGGGACTGGAAGCAGCAATCGTTCTGATAGCCTTCGTGGTTGTTGCAGCGGTCTTCAGCTACGTCATGTTGGGAGCGGGTTTCTTCACCACACAGAAGAGCCAGGAAGTCGTGCATACTGGAGTTCAGCAGGCAAGCAGCAGTGTTGAGCTTACAGGTGATGTCGTGATACAGGGTGATTCCGGCGGAAACGTGGCAGCCAAGGTGATTTTCTACATCACAAACACCGCAGGTGGAACACCGGTTGACCTCGACAAAACGATCCTCTCCTATGCAGATGATGACGAGTTCAAAGGAGATGTATCATGGACATATACTGGAGTGATTCTTGAGGCTGGAGAGAGTTCTGCAGATAATCTTGTCGAGAAGGGTGAGAAATACAAGATTGAAGTCAATCTTACAGCATCCGGTCTATCTTCAAAACCAACCGAGAACGAAGAGATTACACTCGAGCTTAAACCACCGGTTGGAGCGGTACTGATCATCAAGAGAACTCTGCCTCCAGAAATTTCAGCCGACAATTACTATGTGGTATACTGAGGTGGTGATATGATGAGAACGCAGAGAATGAGATTTTTTAAAGATGAAAAAGCATTCACGGGACTGGAAGCAGCAATCGTTCTGATAGCCTTCGTGGTTGTTGCAGCGGTCTTCAGCTACGTCATGTTGGGAGCGGGTTTCTTCACCACACAGAAGAGCCAGGAAGTCGTGCATACTGGAGTTCAGCAGGCAAGCAGCAGTATTGAACTTTCTGGTGATATAATTGGTGAAGGGAATACTACTGCAGACAGATTAGAGAAGGTCAGACTCTTCGTTCAGCTCACAGCCGGTGGTAACCCAGTAGATATCAGTAAAACCCTGATCACTGTCACAACAGATGATGCCCACCACTCATTCACACTGGGCAGTGTGGCAAATGCAACTAACTTCATGGTAGCGAATAAGTATGGTGGTGACACAGACAATCTGCTGGAGAAATTCGAGAAATTCGAGATTGTGGTAAATGTCACAAAGGAGGCATTGGGTGCAAGCACAGACCTCACAGCAAATGAAAAATTCCAGCTTGAAATTAAACCACCACAAGGCGCATCTGTGACAGTGGTCAGAACTGTGCCCGCCAGCATCGATGCAATAATGACCTTAGTTTAAATTTTTTAAAATTTTTTAATTTTTTTTTGGAGGTAAAAATATGGAGAACCTCGATCAGTCAATGATAGATGACATAATAGCGAGTGCTGAAGAGGATTCAGCAGAATCAAGACTGGCTAAACTTGAAGAGGAGGTCACCGAGATAAAAGGCTCCATAAAAAAACTGCTCCTCGACATAAGAGAGACTATAAACATTATTGAGAACCCCTTCCAGAGTATTCAGAGCATTGCAGAAAGTGTTGGCAGCGGTAAAGTTCAGGCTCTGCAGATAATCCCGCCTGAATATTCTGAGCCAGAAAAAAATAATGAAGATGGGGAAAAAGAAAGTGAACTCGATGAAGGGAAAGAAGAAAATATGTTAGAAGATAAACTTAATGTTCCAGAATTCACTCCGGAATTTAATAATCAGATGTATCAGAGTAATTATGGTGTTAATAAGGCTGATAAATTCCAGGATCAGCCATTACAAGAACTGAAAAAGCTTGTGATTCCAATAAAACAGATTGATCCTTTGGCTTTATACAGTATCATAGAGTGGAGCAATGAAATGCTTGGTAAGTACAGCAAAGAAACCTTGGTTGAGCTTGTTGAAGTTTTTGAAATGGTTGGTTATATCTCCGGTGAAATTAAGGAAGTTGTTGTAAAGATAATCGAGCTCTTGGATAGGGATAATAACCTTGATAATGCAATTGTAGATCTATATAAGCTCTATAACATTTTAAATCCAGAGGATGTGTCTCTGGATTCTAAGGTTTTGAAACTTCTGCTTAATAATGGAAGATAGGTGTCATTATGGCGAGGGAGGTGATAACTACATCATTGCTCGTAATTGCAAGTGTTGTGGCGGTTGCAGCCTTGATTAATGCAGTATTTCCCTCTATCCATAAGATGACAAATTCATTTAACTCCTTAGCCAATAGTATGGAAGAAAAAATTGAGACTGATATGGATATAATATTCATAACCACAAACGGTAATTTCGTTTATTTCTGGGTAAAAAATACAGGCTCTTCCAAGGTTTCGCTGAGTTACTTCAACAATAGTGATGTCTTTATTTATTCGTCTTCAA
>Ga0209426_1000410_pt1 | contig 47241 bp, 49 predicted proteins | sample Deesub1362B_J571_FD_187697 | JGI IMG/M metagenome (GOLD analysis project Ga0209426, IMG submission 187697) | Deep oceanic, basalt-hosted subsurface ecosystem from Juan de Fuca Ridge flank, Pacific Ocean, CORK Borehole 1362B_J2.571 (SPAdes)... ...
TTCTCCTTCCGGCGTCGCCTCTTTGCCATGCCTTAAAAAACTCGCCTAACAACAGCCTCAAAATTGAAATACCCCGAGGTAAAGATTACCCTATGAAGGAGAAGAGGCTCGCGAAGGAGCTCTTCGATAAGCGTGCTGAGGGTTATGCAAGGGGGTGCTTTGCCAGCGAGGAGCACCTCGAAGCTATGCTACTGGCTGCTGAGCCAGAGGCTACGCAGCTTGCCCTGGACGTAGCCTGCGGTCACGGGTTTCTTACAGAGGCGCTTGCCACGAGGACAAAGCTCGCTGCCGGCATAGACCTCTCCAGTGAGATGCTGCCAAAGCAAGGCAAAGCCTTCTACCTGGTTGGCGACGCAGAATACCTGCCCTTCCGCAAGGAGAGCCTTGATCTCATTGTTTGCAGGTTTTCTTTTCACCACTTTCCCTCGCCTGAGCATGCGCTAGCTGAGATACATCGCGTGCTCAAGCAAGGCGGCACGCTTGTGCTCGCCGATGGGATAAGCTCAGAGCTGGAGGAAAAGTCACACTACCTCAACCAGGTGGAGAAGCTTCGCGACCCATCGCATGTGAAGCTTTACAAGAAGTCAGAACTGCTCCGCATGCTGGTTGAAGGCGGGTTTGCCATAGCAAGGGTATTCCACTGGGAGCTGCATCAGGAGCTGGAGGACTGGCTTTCCAGGGCGGCTGGAGATGAGAGCTTAAAAGCCCGCCTCAGGGAGATTATGAGAAGAGAGCTTGAGGAGAACCGCACAGGGCTAATCTTCTGGGAGGATGGAGGTAAAACCTATTTCGCCTACCAGACGGTTATTATAACTGCAACAAAGCAATTTTTGAAGTGAATATTCCGCGTATTTTTTTAGCCATGGTTTACGAGAGGAAGTTTGAGGTAATCGAGGAGCTTCGCTGTGTGCACTGCGGTAAGAAATTTACTCAAGATGTTATCTGGAACCGGGACTTCAGAATAAGGGCGAGAAAGACACCGCTGGCAAGCGAGGAGTTCTCGCAACTCTGCCCTGAGCACAGGTTTGAATTCTACGCGGGTGAGATAGCCCATGCCTACACCCGGAGAATAATCTACGACCGCGACGTGGAGAAGATGGGGGTTGGCTTAGAAAAGCTGTGGGATTTTATTCGGCGAACAAGGGGATAGAGCGCAATTTGAGCATAAGTCTGGAAAACCGGTTTGGACTTTTCTAATATTCAGGCGCAGATGGTTAGCGCATAAACATGTATTACCTCCGGCAATTACAGAAGACTATTTATATTACTGACGTTCATATATATTTGTTAGGGAAAGGGAGGTGAAATAAATGAGAGGGATGATTATTCTAGTAGTCCTCTTGACAACATTAGCTGCTTCTGCTTCAGCCTTTACAGTAACTAAATGGAAGACCAAAGAACTCTCCGTGGCAGGAAATGTAACCTTTACATCATCCATTAGTGCTACAGACGGAGAAACTATTACCATCAGCATAACGAACACCACAGCCACTATCAGCAATGTGGTACTGAAAAAAGCCACGCCTAAGCCTAAAAATTCCGCTGCATATATAGATAACATAGCTGTTGCTGGAGATGGAAAAAGCGTGAGCCTAGAGGTCAACAATGCCGGAAAGAAGACACTCCACCTGTGGCTCTACCTTAACACGGGCGAGCACGTTGGTGTAAACGTCCATTTCTAAAATTCTCTCTTTTTTTTAATTTTGTTCATAAAAGGTACTGAAAGCCCCGAGGGGATAGCCTTGATCCTACTCCGAAAACTTAAATAGTGTTCTGATTATTTATGAACTGCCGTTTTGTTTCTGACCAATTGCGTTTTCTGTCTTTTATTTTTCTCACTTTTTCAGCAGCTCGAGGAACTCCTCCCTGCTCAGCCCTGCATCTTTGATTATTTTTCTGAGTAACCCTCTACCTATCTCCTCCCCTTTATGCACAGGTACCACACTTACTCTGCCATCTTCGTGCCCCATTATCACATGGCTGCCCTTTTGCCTGAGAACTTTGAACCCTGCCTTTTCCAGCGCTTTAATAACCTTGTGGGCGGGCAGAGGTTTAAGCTTCAACTACCTGCACTCCCACGAACTCCATCTCCGCTTCTTCACCCTCTCCCTTTACCTCCAGGTAAAGCTCTATTGCCTCTTTAATCCTCTTCATCAGTTCATCCAGGCTCTTAGCTTGGGTGTGACATCCTGGCAAAGATGGAACACTTGCAACGAAGTAGCCATCTTCGTCCTTCTCAATAACGACACTGTACTTTCTGCCCATCAACCTATTCTAAACTTGTAACCTTGTAAAGGTTGCATTGCTAGGTGACAGCAATGATAAGCCAAAAAATTAAATGCCTTGGAAAACCCTTACACCGGAAAAGCAAAAAACTACACGGCTGGTGCTGGAAAGAGCCCCGAGGGGGCTTACGACAAGAAGTTCTAATCCCCTTTTTAAAACATTTTTGAAAATACCGACACTCAGTGGCATTTCAGTGGCACTCAGTGGCAGTCTTAGTTGCACCTCTCCCGCACGAGCAAACTCTCGTGCGCGCTGTCCCGGTACAGTGGCAGTGGCACAGAGAGAGGGAAAAGAAAATACCTCTGCAGAAGGAGGTGGTATCTGATGGGGGATATAGACATCCACAACATGGAACAGCGCTACAACAACATCATAAAGGCAATAGAGGAGAGTACTATCCACGAGCGCAACAAGGAACTGATACTTGACTTTGCTGATAGCTGTCAGATCGGCTGGAACGGCACCAAGCTCTCTCTTGGCAGAGTGGTTAAGTATCTCAGCCACCTCAAAGAAATCGCCCTCATCCTTGGGGATAAGCCGTTTGACTACGTCACGGCAACCGACTTAAAAAGGATACTCAGAACAATATCCAGGGATCCTAAGAAGAGCAGTGAGTGGACACAGTACGACTACAGGGTTGCTTTAAGGAAGTTTTTCGCTTGGCTGAGGGAGGAATACGGTTACCCTGAAGACTATCCCGACAGAGAGGATCATATTCAGGCGCTGAATTTGATGAAGCTTGGCTTGGCAAAACATCCCTTAGAGGTATCAAGGATCAAACCAAAGAAGCCCGACAAGCTCCGCGACAGGGACAAGATCCCCTCTAAAGAGTACATGAGATACCTCCGGAATGCCGCGGTAAACCCCAGAGACAGGGCTTACTTGGCAGTGTCGGAGGATTTGGGCCCCAGAATAGGGGGCATTGGCACGCGCAAGATAAAGCACGTGGAATTTGACGAGTTGGGCGCGAAGATCTACATGGAAGACAAGACGCTAAACGGCGAACCCGTGAGACTGACTTGGTCTTCGAGTTACCTTCGCGAATGGTTGGAGGTCCACCCCTTCAGAGACGATCCGGAGGCTCCCCTCTGGGTGAACCTCAGAGAGCTGGAGAGGCCGGTTCCTCTGGACTACGATGGGTTCCGCAGGATAATAAGCAGGGCGAGGCGTCGGCACAACCGTCGTGCAGAAGCGCTTGGCCTCCCAAAAATACCGCGTGATTTCGATACTTACGCGTTTCGATATTTCGCGCAGATACGTGATGAACTCAATGGCGTGCCAAGACGTGTCCAAGAGTTGCAGCGTGGTTGGGTACCTGGCTCAAAGCAGCCAAGCCGCTACGCTAGGCTTGTTGCCAAGGATGTGGACGAGTACTTCAGAAAGAAGCTTGGCCTGAATAACGGAGAAAGAGACACCCCACAGGTTTGCCCGAGGTGCAAGGAAGTCAACCCCAACGACGTAATGTTCTGCCGGCGGTGCAGCATGCCGCTCAACGATGAGGCATCAAAGTACCGACAGAAGGTTGTGGAACTGGCATTAAGGATGTTGGCAGATCCCGATCTAAGTAAAATATTCCAGCAACTTGTTGCCGAGCAAGCTTCACTTTTCCTGCGCTCGGATAAAAAAGATGAAGGAGGGGTGATAGGAATATGATGAGGGGTATGTTGTCTCTCTTCAGAAGAATAGAAGTTTTCGACGACACGTATTTGCCAGAAAATTTCCTCCACCGCGATCGCGAGATGGAGGAGTTAATGGCATGCATAAAGCCGCTTGAGCACGGAATTCAGGGCTACAACGCTCTTCTGCATGGCAGACCTGCCACAGGGAAGACCACCGCGGTGCAGAAGGTCTTCCAGCAAATAGAGGAGTCTAGTTCCCGCATCCGCTGTGTTTACGTCAATGTCGCCCTAAAACCGAGTGCTTGGGGCACGTTGGCTGAAGCGTGTTTGAGGCTTACTGGGCAGAACGCCCTACCAGACAAGGGTACTGGGGTAATACACTTAGTGGACAGCATCTTCCGAAAGCTATCTAAGAAGAGAAATTCCCTTGTGTTGTGCCTGGACGAGTTCACGTCAATGCCCACGAAGGAACTTCAAACGGTGGTTGCGCCGTTCCTTCGCCCCTGGGAATTTAGCGCTGTATCGCGTGAAGTCAAAACCTCTATAATCCTTGTATCTTCCTCACTGCAATCCCCACGATTCAGGTCGGCAGTGGTCTCTAGCTTATGCCCTAGGTGGATTGAGTTCAAACCCTACAGTGCTGAGCAAATGCACGATATCCTAAAAGTGAGGGCTGAGGCTGGCTTCGGTCCCAGAGTGGTGAGCGATGAAGCGCTGTGGCTACTCGCAACTGCAGCGAAAGACCTGAGGCATGCGATTCGCTTGTTGCGCCTAGCAGGCGAAATTGCAGAATCTCGGGGAACTAAGGTAGGGGTTGATGATGTGGAAAAGGCTTTTGAGCGGCTCCCAGATTCTCATGTGGCTTCAATGAGGCTCAGCGAAGCTGAGAGAAGAATACTAGACGAGATACAGTCTCGTGGCAGCATGCGTTCAGGCGAGATTTACTCTTTTTCGGAGAGAGAGCTTGGACTGAAGCGAACTAGAACGCGTCAAATCCTCGCGAGTATGATTAGGAAAGGTATACTAAACTCGGAAACGGTGAACCATAGGGGGCTGACGAAAGTGTTTACTGTCGCTAGGGGGTGGAAGAGTTGCTGACCTGCCCCGAGTGCGGCGGCACGGTTGTATATGAGGGTGGCGAGCATGTTTGCACTGAGTGCGGGCTTGTCGTCGGCGACGGCATAGCCACCACGGAAAAATACGTTAGCTTCACAAGCGTCGACCACCACGAGAAGATCACAAGCGTAATGGACAACCCGCTCAGGAAGAGGGGCAACAAGGTACACACGAAGACCCCTGAGGAGAAGCGTGATGATACCGTGCACCACTTGCTGGAGAACTGCAGGGCACCAGATTACATACGCTCTACCGCAAAGATGCTCGCGGGCAAGTACTTCAGAGCTGGTGGGGACATCCGCAAGATCGGCAGCAACGAGGACTTTGTGGCTGCGCTGCTGTACCTGAGCTACCGCCTCTGCAAGCAGGTACCTCCAAGCGAACTAGGCGATGCGGAAAAAGTACAGACCCGGGTGAGCAAGATTGTCAGGGTGTTGCGCAGTGTAGGTGCCAATGTGCCCATATATTCGGTCTCTCCCGGGGCGCACGAGCTGATACCTGTTCTGTGCAGAAAGCTTGGCAGGCCCGAACTTGCAGACAACGCGCTCAAACTGCTCGCATCCTTACCACACAGCAGCCAAATGCCAGCCACGCGGGCAGCGGTGTGTGTCTACGAGGCATTCCATAGGGAGGGTGTAAAGGTAACCTTCAAAGAGGTGGCAAAGGCAGCAGGCATCAACTCCAGCACTGTGTCAAAGAGCTACAATGAAGTCTTCAAGTCCAATAAAGAAAAGAAAGATATAGGGCAGGATACCCAGATACCAGTGAGGGGAATAGCAGCGAGCGAGTTTTTGACTGTGTTGCATCACACCCTGCTCAGGCTCTCTAACATCAAACAGGGAGGATAAAAAACCCTCGCTTTTTTAGCGTCTGATTTGTGGCCGGTATATTTCTCTCGTAAGTTCCAGTGAGTCTGCCAAATGACTACCTTCTGATATGATTGGCTTTCTTATATTGCCGCACGAGTTGCTGTTCATACCAAGCACACATACCCTTGCTTGAATGAGAATCATCCCATCCCGCTCCACACTCTCCTCGTTCTTCCTCCTATCCGCCCTTGACAGGGCGCAGTTTAGGCACCTGTTCTTATGCGCAACTCCAGCTTTTGCCACCTGCAGCAATGCATCCCTCAGTTCGTCTAAAGGTATCCCGAGCTTCTCGGCGAAAGGTACATAGCTTTTGAGAAGTTTCTCAAAGTCAGCGGTCATCTGCCACCCCTGCTCACACTCACTCCTTTTTACGAAGGATACTCCTCAGGATACGCATCCGCCGCAACGCTTCGAGTACGCCCCCTCTCCTGTCCCTGCTCTCCTGCACAGATATGTCCTCCCAGCCTTCCCTCCCAGCAATCTTCGCTGCAAGTTGCCTTATCGCAATAGCTGCTGGATCATCTGGCTTGTACGTTACCAAACACTCCCAGCGTTCGATTGCCTCCTCTACCGCGGGAGAGTAGGGCACTATCTGCACTACTTCAACGCCATGCTTTTTGAAGAAATTCCTGACCTTCTCCTCCTCGCCCCTGATCACGGCGTTGGCTATGACACCATCTATCAGCCTCTCGTCTCTCTTGAGAGTTTTCATTGCGAGGTTACTCAGAGTTCCTATCATCTGCTCTCCAGCTGTGAGAGAGTCCTGCGTCGGCCTCACGACAAGGTAGCAGGTTCCCACGAGTGAGAAGAAGTAGTGCAGTGTTGTTTTCCCGGCAGGAAGGTCAATTATGGCGAAACTGGTGTGGTCATCGAAAAACTGAAGCAGCAGGGAAAGCTTCTTCCTCAGAAGCTCCTTGTTTTTCAGGCTCGGGTGCGGTTCAAACCCCCTCACGTTTGGCATCACAAGCAGGTTGTTCATCACTGAGGAGCGGACAACTGCGTCCTCTGGCAGAACCTCCGGATCTCTAAAGAAATCAAAGATATCCTTCCTGGGGGTGGTGCTGGGGCCAAGCAACATGCTTGTGGTTCTGCTCCCCGGGTCAACATCCACCATAATGACATTCTCCCCGGGGCACATCTGTGCGAATGCCACACCTAGATTGGAAGCTATGAAAGTCTTGCCAGTGCCGCCCTTGTTGCTGAGCAACACGATCACTTTAGTCCTCTGCTCCATCTCGCACCACCTGTTCGTCTATCCGACCTGACACGTAGGGAGGGTGGAAGTATATAAATACCCAGCTCAGCGCAACCCCTTCACCGGCAAGACGTACTTCACCATGCGTCTGAGCAGGTGTATTAACCTACCACCCCCAACAGTGGAGAGCACAGCTACCATTGACACCGTCACTGCCATACCCGAGATTGCTGGGATGAGGTAGAGCCAGAGTAGCACCTCGTCCACGTACCAGTCGAAGAACTCATTCCAGAGCTCGATCAGCACTGGTATCGCAGGTGGAAGTGCTATGAGCCTCAGCGGGAAAAGGAGCGGCAGAGCGGTCGGGAAGAAGCCAAGAGGAGGTTCCGCGTTTACACCAATCTCATGGTCAAGAGGCATAATCAACCCTACGAGCGTTGCTGGTAGAACAAGCCAGAGGGCGATTGCTGCTGCCACGAGGAAAGCCCCTGCGTAGCGCATCCCTGGCACAAGCAGAAACACCATCCCAAAGGGGAAAAGTGTGCTCATCGCGTAGTTATGCCCGAACCTGAGCAAAGCCAACACAACTGCCACAGCTTCGCCAGCGTCGTAGAGCCTGTCGAGCACGCGCGTCAGCATTTGTGAGATCGCCTTCGCCGGAAACCCGAGTAGCGGGACTGCACCACCAATGGAACCTACAGACTTCACAACAGCCGCCTGCACACTCGCCGAGACGATGCGCTTCAGGTGTGCACTGACGAATTCCTCTGCGGTGTTGTAGAGCGCATCCACGTGCAACGCTTCTCCAGCAACTTGGAAGCCATGGGCGAGCGCAAAGATCACGAGCGTCACTTGGCCGACAGCGCTCAACACGCGCACCTGAGCTTCGCTTAGCTCTCTATCGCTCATTACGGGCACGAGTACCAGGAGGTGGAACACCCTGAGCAGAACCGCTGCGGTGCCAAGGTATATCGCAAGCCTAAGGTAAGATTCAACTGCCGGGTCCACACTAACCACCTCACTCGTATTCATCGAGTGCTTCCAGAGCCTCGTCTGTCAGTGCGTCCAGCAGAGGCTTCCTCAACCTGCCAGTGTTACCAGTATCTAGGAGGTATCCTCCCTCTGCAACGGCGCGCAGGACATCTTTACCAAAGAGTCCCGTATCCTCTAAGTATCCTTCTTCCAGCTTGCCCCTCCTGAAGAAAAGGTAACCTACTTGCTTTATTTTACCCTGAGAACTTTGCAGCACCCTGACGAGCCCGGAGTACCTCGAGGAGAGAAGTCGCTCCACTTCGGAGCCATCGAGTATCACACGAGAACCCCCAAGCTGTATCCGACGTACGCAGAAACGGCGAAAACAGCCAAGGCGAGGGCGGCGCGCTTGCTCCTTGCATGAAGATGCACGCCGAAGGCAGAGGAGGATATGCACAGAAAGAGGTTCACTACAAGCGCCGCAACAGCGGTTATTATCACTCTCTGTGCGGGAACTGCGCCCTGAAGTTGCTCAAGAGAAGTAGAACCACCCACAGCACTTGGCAGGATGTCAAGCAAGCCGAGAACCTTCACAAGCGGAGCATACAGTGCGGCGGTGTGCACACCGTAAGCAAGGGAAACTACGATACCAGCATACCCGTAGTATAAGGCACTCCCGAGCAGCAGAACCAGTAAAGCCATCAGCACATCCTCCAGTGGGAAAAGCTTTCCCAGCCATGCAAGTTCTGGCATGAGGTAGTGGCTGGCAGCACCAGCTAGGTATGCCAGTACGGCGAGAAACATCGCTTCCTCCTCGCGGAGCAACGCCGTTTCACTGTCCATATTTCCGACACCTCTCACCTTCAAAACCGCCACCCTCCTGAGAGGGACGGAAGTATATAAAGATCATCCGCTTCCTTCCGCCTGATGAACAGCAGATACATTGACTATGTGTTGTACTCAGCGCTCCTCCTTGGCGTCTTTGCAAGCATAGCGGGAGGGGTGCTGATGCTCTCACCGCACCTGGTCCTTTCCGGATTGGGGATAATAGCGGTCAGCGCGCTTCTGCTGAGGTTTGGTAATTGGCTGATACCTGCGTTGCTAGGCGTCAGTGGAACCCACCCTGTGTACGAGGCGCTGGAGTTGGAGGAAGACGCAGTACTGTTCCGTGAGGGTGGTGAGTGGGTTGCGGTGGGGTTTGTAATACTGGAGATACACATGAGTCCCCTTGAAGAGGGCGAGAAGCAGCAGCTTGCATACTTCAGCCTGCTCAGCAACTTTTACACTCACCTGCCAGAAGAGACGGTTATATCCATGTACCTCTCGCCAGTTGACATTGACGCCTACAGGCGTGAGCTGAAGAGGAAACTTCATACTGCACTGAGTGACCTGACAGAGGCGCAGCGCAAAGGGGAGGCAGGAAAAGAGAGGCAGCTGAAGCTGAAGGTGAAGGAGTTAGAGAAGCAGCTGGAGGCCATTGACCTTGACCGCCCCATTGATGTCGCCTTCGTCGCTAAGGTCGCGGCAAGAAATACATCCCGCGATGCGGCGCTCCAGACCATGAGGGAGAGGCGCACTAGGCTGGAGAGCACCGTGCGTGGGGTTCTCAGAGTGAGTACCCGCGTGGCAAGAGGGACAGAGATGGTTGATGTAATGAGGCTTGTGATGGCAATACCACAGCGAGAGTTTTTCTGAGATATACAAGCTTACAGAATGCGCTGAGAAAGCCCTGACTTCGGTCAGATGATAAATCTGGGAAGTGGGCAGACTCTTTATATACTTCCACTGCTTCTAAGCGGCAGGGTGACGAGACATGAAGGTCAAACCCGCACAGGTGCTGCAAGAGGTGACTGGCATGCTGTATGTCAGGATTGCAGCTCTGCCGATGAAATTCAAAACAACCACAAGCAGAATTATCAGTGTACTGTTCGTTATGAGTACAGCCCTGCCAAGTGTTTATGCTGGCAGTCTGTGGGATGATTTTTTCAGCAAGATCCCACTGATACAGAACCAGTTCTACGTTAACGATCTGGCTAAGTTCGGAGCATACGTGTGTGGTTTTCTCTTAGGCTTAGGGGTTATCATGTATACAATTGGCTATGCATTCGCTGGGGACCGCCCAGAGGCCGCAGGGTTGCTTAAGTGGGGCAAAAGGCTTATAGTTGCGGGCTTCCTCGGCGTATTGCTGTTAGGTGTGATCCCATATCTTATAGACTGGTTCCGAGGACAGGTGAACGCCCCTGAAGTGCCCACGTGGGGTGGGGAACAGAAGACAATCTCGGTGTGAGGTGACATACGGTGAACATTGTGTTTGTCGGCCCCGGACAGGGTAAGAGTATTACAGCTGCATTGCTTGCAGTCACGCATGTCGTTACCGCCTACGACGCCGACCCTTACAGGGCACTCGTGGAGTTGTACCCTCGGGCCGAGGTCTACGAGGGACCCGATGATCTCATACCGCCGTGCATCATTGACACCAGCCGTGTTGACAGGAGGGGTAGACCATACCTTGCAGTAATCCGTGAAAACCCGGGGGCGTGGGTTATTCTCGTGACCACCCCATTCTTCCATCAGGTGGCAGTGGCGCGGCGTGTTGCGAAGGACGTGAAGGATTGCACAGGTACCGCGGTGCGGGGCGTAATAGTGAGCATGGCAGCAAGCGAGGATGAGGCAAAGAGCGTGGCTGAACGGCTCGGTGTTCCCCTCACTGGCTGGCTACCGCTGTCGAAAGCTCTCGAGGAAATGCTCGCCACCGGTACCGTTATTTCCGAAAAAGAGGATGGTGCATCACCTGTTGGGGATGCCGCACTTATCGAGCGCATACTAGCGCTTGGAAAGGAGCTGGGACTACAGGTTCGCCTGCGACAACGCGATAAGAAGAGAGGCAGATTACCGTGGCTAAAGCGCTAAACTTCTTTTGTATGATTCCTTTTTATATGTCTCTTGCCACGGTTTGGCGATGAAAGGTAAGATTCTACTCGCTCTGGTAGCTGTGGCACTTCTTCTCGCAATCACCGTGCTACACCTTCCAAAGCAGATACACTCCTCCGGGGGAGTGTTGGTGCGCATGGGCTATGATGAGCAAGGCAAGTACATCCTTGTAGCACCGCGCGAGCCAGCGCTCATTGAGGAACTGAAAGTTGGCAGGAAGGTTGTAGCAAGGAACATTTGGGCACCAGTGGAGGGCGCCAGGGTACCGTACAACTGGAAGCCTAAGAGAGTATACGCTGTGGACGTCAGACTCAGCACAGGGAGGGAGGTGGTAAGAGTAGCCGCACCTCCGCTGAGCCCTGTCCTTGATGCAGAGCCACTGGCGTACAACTCTTCTGACAGGGCAGAGTTGCTGCTTCGGATGCTTTATGCAGAGTACGACAGGATCATAATCCTGCGCACCAGTCATCTGCCAGAGAGAGTGCACATTCTGTCCATGCCTGCCGTTGGTATCAGCCAGGGCGACCTTGACAGCTTCACCTCAGCTCTTTCGGATCTGCTCAGGAAAGCACATGTAGAGGTGGACTTCGGGAGCAGAGTATCGGAAAAGGAATTGCAGGACAGGAGAACGGTGCTCGTTGTCGCTGGAGGAGTGATGCCCAGCGATGAAAAACTGCTCGATGCGGTGAGGTCGCAGCGCCGCTGGGGTGAATGCAGGATCATATACTTGGGGCTGCAACCCGGTGCTGTGTTGGTCGACCAAAGCGGAAACACAATGCCAGGAAGGATACTGCCAGGTACCCTTTCGGGAAGCGCAGAGGTGCGCAGCAAAGTGCTGAAGATGAAGAAGTCACTGTACACATCGAGCACGTTCTCCGCTGCGCCAGCGCACAGGGAAGACGGCTCGCCAGCGGTCTACCTAACAGGCTGCACACTCGTGTTCTCGAACACCATATCTGGGGGCTGGGACTCGCCAGAGGACGCTGCGTGGGACGTATTCTACGCGGTGCTCACCGATGGCTCCATGAACCCGCCCGAAGTGCAACTCACCCCTGACAGAGATGCAGGGAGTGCCCTCCTGCGCCTCACTTACAGCGAGCAGAACATATCCCTCCTAGCCTTCCGTGGGGATAAGCTCTCCAGCGTTTTGCATCTGAAGGCACCTGTTGTCGGTGAACCTCTTGAAGCTGATCTCACGCTGCTCGAGGATCCCATGCCTGGCGAGGTGGAGGCGGTAGTGTGGGTATCCAACGCCAGCGGGCGCGTCCGCGTCATCGCCACCAGCCTGAGCACTAACCAGACCTTGGTGACGGATCTTGGAAGGGCTGAGGGTGAGGCCTCTTTCAGGGCAAAGTTGCACCTCCCGCCGGGGGATGTGCTCCTTGGCGTGGAGTCGGGAGGCCACCTCTCAGCGGTGAAGGAGTTCCACGTGCCCGTGATAAGAGCAGCTGCAAGGCCCGTCAAAGGAGGATACTTGGTCAACGTGACTGAGGACGGCTCACCATACAGCGGCGAGGTTGTGGTTAGCTCTCCTAGAGGAGGTACCGGCAGGCTGAAGATTCAGGGCAGACTGTTCGTGAGGGACAGCAGCTTCAACCTTGTGTTGCGCGGTTATCAGGTGCCTGTCACATACTTCCCACCCGAAAAGAGGAACGTGCCTGTGGGACTGATTGCTGCGGCGCTTGCTGCGCTGCTCCTCACTGTTATGTCGCGCCTGAGGCCACGGCGCCGCCAACCTACTGTACGGATACGGATACATGTGCCTGAGCCTGAAGAGGAGCAGGTGCGTGCATCGAGCATCATCTCCGCCATGGAGCGCTACAACAAGCAGAGGGGGGTGGCATACCTCCCGCTGAGCCTGGAAGAGGTGAGAGAGGCTATAAGCACCTTCGCAGCGAGAACAGCTCCTTCCCCAGCGTCTGCTCTCGCGCTGCTGGAAAAAATGAAGTTGCTTGAAGGAGACGCACAGATAAAGGAAGTGCACGGGTACTATGCACCTGCCGCTTGGGAGCGGGCTGCAGACCAGAGCGTGGAGCACCTTGCAATGATACGCGCGGTGTACGACTGGGCAACCTCTAGAGGGTTTATAGCAGAACCATTCACCACTAGAGGGGACACCTTCGAGGGCGCCCCCGACATGCTACTGCTCAGCCCTGATGACAGGGTGGTCTACGTGGAGGTGGTGAGTGGGCGCAGGAAAGCGCATCTAGAGCGCCTGTTAAAGACCTACACTCGCTGGGCAGAGAATCTGGCCAGCACGGAGGCGGAGAGCTACTCGCTCCCAGCCAGCATCTGGGTGGTGCTCACAGAGGACATCTACACACTCTATAGAGAGAAGTTAGAATCATGGGACTTTGCGATGAAGCTGAAGGCCCTGGAGAAAGAGGGCTACCTGAGAGTGGTGAGTATCGCAGACTTCTTGCGCGATTCTGAGCGTTAGTATCTCTTTGCTGCCCTATACCTCTGCAGTGCCAGCTTTTTGATCTTCCTCATCGGATCGCTGAGCTTTATGCGCAGCCTCACCTGCTTCTGTGGCAGTATTGCCCTGACATTGACGATGAATGGTGGCACGACTGCCTGCCTGTATTTGAGCTTTGCGATGCACTGCCCCACGAGGAGGTTAGCGAAACGTCCCTGCAGGTACTGGCTCAGCCCCAGCGTCTTTGAGAGGGACTCTCTGTCTGTATCCTTCTGTATCATCAGTGTGAACACTGCACCAGCGTTGTTTAGCAAGTAATCGTCTTCCTTTATATCGCTAAGGTCTTGTGTTGCCGCAATCACGCCGATGCCGTACTTCCTGCCCTCCTTGTCGAGAGTTTTGACGGGTGAATCTTTCTGTGAGATGACCTTCCACGCCTCATCGATCACCACGATCAGCCTCAGCCTTCTCTCCGCTGGTACACCGCCCCGGCGCATGTCCTCGACGATGTACTGCAGCACACTTGTTGTTACACTCATCCTAGCGCTCTCGCTTGGGAGCTTAGAGAGGTCGAGCACCACGTACCCGCTTTGCGTCAGCTCTTTAAGCGTAAGCGTGCTCTGCTTTGCAAGGTAGTCATGTGGCGGCTCAGTCACAGCCCTGAGCTTGTCGAGCAGCCCCACGAGCGACTCCCTTGCACTGGTGCTGTTGGCGAAGGTTAGCACCAGCTCACGTTCCTTCTCGTTCTCGTACTCCTTGTTCTCATACTCCTTCGTTATTACGTCGCGCCAGAGGTTTCTGAGTATCCTGTAGGCGTCACCCAGCGTGGGAGGCTCCCTGTCCCAGGTATCTGGGTCGTCCGTGATGCCCTTCTCTGCGTATGCGAGGTCCACGGCATCGCGCAGTATCCTTGCCTGTCTCGTAGCTCTGTCTGTGTCGAAGAAAGGTTGCATCGCCTCAACCACTTGGGCAGCGCGCACTGCTGGCGGCACGCCGCCCAGGTCCATGATGTTTAGAAAGTGCCTGACTCCGAGCTGTACAACGTGCCCGCCAACCATCTCAGCGAAAGGCGCGTACTCACCTGTAATGTCAAACACCAGCACGTTCGCGCCGAAAGACAGGGTCGAACGTAAAGTAAGTGTCCGGACAAAGTATGTCTTGCCAGAACCGCTGGAACCAAGAACGACCATGTGATAGTTTATGAGTTCTTCAGGCTTCCAGAATACTGGTTTTCGGAGTATCTCTGTGTGTCCTATGTAGGCCGCTCTGCCGTCCTGCTTGGGCACCAAGTGCCTAGCCAATGGCTCAGGCGGCCTCACCAAGTTTGTTCTCCCGACAACTCTCGAAACAGAAACTCGCCCTGCTAGCATGCAATTCTCCGAAAGCAGAAGATATCTAAAAAGCCATGATTTGGATATCCTCTATATTAAAACTACGGCATCAGAATCGAGAACATTGGCAAACTGCCGAAAATGCTCAACGAACACGCAATTGAAAAAGTTGCAAACATACAACTTCCTAGGGGGATCCTTTGACCCCTTTGCTGCACGAAATGAGTATTAGATGTTCTGCTGAGATTGAAAAGATTGAGAAGCGAAAGTTCCAAATAGAAGCGTAGTTATCTATCAGCAATGAATGAGGTGCCACTTCCCAATGTGAGCAGGGTTATTTACCTGATTGAGGAACTCCTACTCTGGACGTTATCCGTTTTGCTGTTCTCTGTCGTCCTGAAGGGTGTGGATGTGGTTGTCTATTCGGACCAAACGCTTGTTTTTAGGATGAACATCTTCCATGGCATTGGTCTGCTACTTGTGTGGTTCGCACTCGACTGTACATGGAAGAGTATCGCTAGCAGAGGTCTCATCCACAAATCCATATACAATGGATACTGGGAGGAGAAGCTGGCTGACCTTGCTAGGCTGGTGCTCGAAATGATCTCAAAACTGCGGAATCTCTGCAAGATTTTTCTGCTGGTGTACGTGAGCCTGCTATTGCTAAAAATACTGCTGTACGGAGTACCGTCTGTTAGACCCCTGCTTGAGGCTGGCATCAATATCGACTTCAGCATCGTCACTGAGTTTCAATTGGTGGAACTTATTTGAGGCAAATCACCTTACTGAACATCCTCTTTACCTCTTCGGGGGCGTCTTCCACCGCAACGATCATAAGAGGTTGATCACTGGAGAGCGCAGCCTTAATCTTATCAATCAGCGCCTTGGAACCTTCCAGCCTCGCGCCGACTATCATGACTATGGGCTTTCGCACCGCCCTCAGCAGCTCCGCAGCTCTGTCCTCCTCCCCCTGGTACAGAAGCTCAATGTGAGCATCCCGGAAAGCTGTGGTTCTTGTGGCTCCGCAGAAGTCCAGAACAAGCACATTTGACATCAGTCTCTTGGTGTAAAGACTGAGAGCAAGGCTTCTTGCGCAATCACGATATCCCTTCCCTACAAAAAGCACATGCTCTTCTCCAGATAATCTGCATACAGAGGATCGCCTCCAGCTCTCTACAAATAAAGCACCCACCTTTTTCAACCACTCTGACAGGATTCTGAACACGGCGGTTCCGCGTTCCCACATCTTCCCTACTCTCTTCAAAACCTTACCTTCCGATTCCCAGAGCTCCCTCAAGCATTGCGACAGTCTCCATTTCACAGGACACACCGAGGAAGAGAAGAGGTAAGAGGTATATAAAGAGGAAAATTTCCATTTTCCACTATCTCCGGCAGGAGGAGAAAAGAGAAGTATAAAAAGGAGTCAACACATCTGGTTTTTCACCCTAAAAGGTGAATTGTGATACGAAAATGACTGGAGTTCCTCACTTGCACTATAACCCTTTCACGTTTCAATTAAGTTTTCAGCTTTCCGGGACCAAAACCTTCACGTTTCACTCAGCTTGCGTTTCAAACATATACCTACTCGCTTATATCTTTGGGTTTTTTAACACCTTGGCTTTTTAATGCAGGTATTAATATATCTTTTCTAACGAAATATTTATACTTTTCGTCCTGTAATATGACACAAGGAGCGAAAAAGGATGAAGCTGGTGAAAATTTATCTTGATTCCGACATCTGGCTGAACTTCTGGAAAGGTGAAATGATAGGCATGATACCAGCGTTTCACTTTACGGAAGAACTCCTCAGAAAGGCGGTGCTGGAAAGATGGGTTGTTGTGGTATCTGAGTTGGTCAAGGAAGAGGTCTTTGAAAAGGGCGTGTCTCCAAATGATTTTGATGAAAAAATTAACGAGCTGGAATCCGCAGGGTGTGTGATAGAGAAAGCAGAAGTCACAGAGGAAGACGTTAAGTTTGGCTTGGAGTTAAGGAGGGAAAGAGGAATCCATCTTTCTGATGCAATTCATGCAGCCATCGCAAAAAGAGTTAATGCAATTATAGTGACGAGAAATATAAGACACTTTAAACTCGTTGCAGATATAGTTAAGGTTAGAAAACCCGAAGATCTGCTGTAAAGCTTATTATTTTATTATGCTGAGATCCCAACCTTTCTTCTTAAACAAGCGCTTCAGGGCTCTTTCTTTTTGTTCGATGGTAAGCGGACCACTTTCAATCTTGTGTTTCAAACTCCCCCGCTGAAGTCTAATCCTCCAAGTTGCTATCTCCTTTCTTGTGTCTTGGTCTTTCACCTCTCTCTCAAGCTTCTCCAACTCTCGCTTGAGACTCTCAACAACCACGGACATAAAACTCCACCTATTTACACTTACCTACTTACCTAACTATTTATATTTTTACCATAAACAAGTATTCATAATAATAATGCGTAACCTCTGCGTTGTAAGAATGACGCTATAAAAACTCTCGCAACATTTCTTCAAACGCTGCGATTGCATTTTGACGGCACTGCTCAGCTATACGTTGGTTTAGTGATGCTCTGCCTCTTGGAGTATGCAATACGTTATTCCTTTTTTTCCTGCAGTAATCGATATCGTCGTATGAAGACAAATAAACCTTTCTTCTTCTCAGCATGTCTTTGAATTGGTTCATTAATTCTCCTCTTAGATCGTATTCTGTAAGATCTTTTCCACACTCCGGACATGCAGTTTCTGTCCCTCTAAGTTCTTTTCTACATTTTGGGTTAGGACATATGTAAGAGTACTCAATACGGTTTCTTTTTACTCTTTTAGCTTTCTTTTTTAGGTAAGTTCGTATCCTTGGAGTTTCTCCATCAGAAATCATTTCTGCTTTAATGAAGAATTCTAAAACTTGCCAAGAAAGGATAACAATTTCTTCATATGTCTTATTTTGATATTTTTCTTTTAATTCATTATAATATTGCTGTGATTTTGAGAAAAAGTCTTTCGCCTTTATACTTGAATATTTAGACAGTTTTCGCTGGATATATATGTCAATTTCTGATAATTTAGGTTCGATAGGTTTTTCAGCATAATTTTCGGCAAAATCGTTTATTGAATAGCCATAACTATCCCACTGTTTAAAGAACTCTAAAACGTGCTCATCCAATACAAACATTTCGATTAGCATGTTGGTTACAGTATAGCCGCAACCTGCGTTTATTAAAAGTTGATCCAATTTTCCTGGAATTTTCCTCTTTTCGATACGGGGATTTTTTACTAATAGATTGAATATTTTTAATCCTTCTGATGGGTCTATTTTATTAATTTCGAGTTCCTGATAGAACTTCCAGATTTTCGTTAGACCTTGATTAAAGTAGGGTGAAGATTCAGCTATTTTATTTATGAGATTTGGAATGTGTTGCTTTATTTTATTCTTATAGACACTTTCTATTAGTTCCTTATCTATCTGTCTTTTTCCCTTTTCAAATGCTTCTTTGCAGAGACGTTTACATCTGCTCAGAAGAGTTCTTGGGTTACCTTCAGAGATTTTCATAAGATACTGTGTAGCGTCTTCTGTAAAAACATCGTTCAGATTTTTAGAAACGGTTTTGAGTCTTCTCTCAACTATCTCTTTGACTTCAGCTGCATTAAGCATGTCTAATTCAATGGCGTTCTCGCGGTCTAAGTAACTTAAGTCTTTGGAATTCAAAAATTCCCAGTCTGGTGAACAGGAAATTATTGTCAGCGCGCTGATCTTAAGTCGCTGTAACATGTTTTGATTATCCTTTAAAAATTTGTTAATAACTGCCATATCCTTTTTTGAATTTAGTTTATCCAGCTCATCTATGCAGAATACAGGCAGTATAGGAATCTCACCGCGCGTATAATGTTCCATAACTTCTTTTAGATTTTCTGGAGAGTATTCTGGACAATCTCTTATTCCCATCTTTGCAACTAAATTCTTATAGATAATTTTAAAAATATGTGTGGCAATTTGATAGGGGTCCCTCTTTATAGAGGAGATGTCTGGTTCTATTTTAATTCCGAAAGCATTGTCATGCAAACTGGCTTTGTACGTAATAACGTTAAGGAGAGTGGATTTTCCAATGCCTCTGGGCCCTATCAGCAGTCTTAAGTCTCCTTGCTTGCTGTCAAAAATTTTCTCAATTTCTCCTAAAATAGATTTTATTTTTCTAGTTTCTACAAATATTTCGTAATCTCCCAATGAAGGATCCAGTGGAACATCTCTCCAAGGATCCTTTGAAAATCCGAACCAATCCATCCAGTTAATTTTAGACCCTCCAACCCAACATTATATTGATATTAAAAAGGTTACTTTAAAATACTCCGTATTAAATCTTTCGAAACCGGAACTGAATTGTAGAACTGCATAAGTGCGTTATAGCAACGGCAGTACACACGAGCGAAATTTCACCAGAGTTGGCATGACCATTTGACTCTTATAACAGACGGGAGGGAAGAAAGGATTTAATAGTCAATGACATAGTTCCAAAGGTGTTAAAGGATGGAATTTTTATATTCTGTGTTGCATTAAATTTATTAAGATTATTAAGCTAAATATAACTATGAAAGAAGAATTTTTAAAAATAATTCTTATAACAGGTCTAATCATTGTTTTTAATGCCATTCCAACTAGTGCAATTACATCCCCAGAGGATTACTTATATGAATATAATTACACCAGCGAGAAGACATATATAGAAACCATTTATTTTGATGGAACTATTTTGTATTTATTTGTATATTGCACCTCGGAGTGCACCATTGTAGTTTTTGATCCTGAAAATATGGTACCGTATTTTGATAAGAATAAACTTATTGAAATATTTAAAAATCTCGAAACGAAAAATTACATTAAGGCTAAAAATATCAAACCAGACCTTTATGATAATGTGATAAATGATTTAGGTGTAGATGGGGCGACTACTTGCAGAGTGTTTGATTATACCGATGTAGTAAAAGATACTGCTATAATTCAAACAGAAAATGTGATCATTAATTACTTGCCAAATAACGATAGACAAAAAGCATTGTATATAGCTGCGGTGATAAATAAAGCAGCTGATGTAAGAAAATATAGTGTGCCAATTGTAACTTTGTCGGTTGCTTGTTGGGGGGAGGATATTGTACTTAGTGAATTTACAACAAATGGGAAAACTGCTAAGGAATCCATCATAAATTTAAATAAAAACATTTTCTTGACAGGACAGCCTGATACGTTATTTTCTTCTCATAAAAGATTTGTCTTAAGTCTTAGAACACAAAAATTTTCTCCAAAAACTATTGAAAATACTATTTTAACAATAATTAAAAACCTTCTGGGTGGTGATGAGGAATTGATAATAACCAAAATAAATAAATGGCATGATAAAACATCCATTTATTTCAAACCAGAAGAACTTAATATTATCAATTCAAAGGCGACCGAAAATTCTAATAAGTCAATTACTAGATTAGAAAAATTAAAAAAAGAAGTATCTGAGAATATAACAAGTCTTTCAGAGGAAATACAATCAGAAATTACCAAACGTAAAAATAAACTTCCATATTCTCTATTATTTGATTTTAATTATACTTTAGCTGATAACAGACTCTTAATCGCCAAAAATTTTTTGAAAGACGCAAAAACATCTTTCCAGGCTTATAGATACAATACAGCAAAACAACTGTTACAAAAAGGTTATTCGGCATTAGCAGAAGCCAAATCTGCAAGACAAAAAGCCGAAAACACAAAACCCACCTTATGGAAATTAGGTGTGTGGATTTTGGTTATATTTGGATCATTATACTTTAAAAAATTAAAATTTGCTGCTTTAGTAATTTTTCTTTTGATTTTAATTATTGTGTGATTCCAAATCATACAATAAATCCTTGAAAGAGCATCTTTAAGTAATTTCATCTAATGTTCTTAATTCTATCCTGGATACATTATTTAATGGGACATCAACTAAGTAAGTTGTTCCGTCTTTTCTTTTCTTCAGAATTTGGACAGAATTAGAATCAATTCTTTTTATTCTTCCAGTAATACTTTTCTTAGGATTTTTTAAATATATCTCACCGTAACGAAATGAATCTTTTGTAATTCCCTTTTCTAATGCGATGAGAGTTAATGCTAGAAAGATATGTAGGTAAATAAATATACCGGTTGGAATCGATGTTTTTGATATTAAAATCATATATCCGAATATAAACAGAATATATGAGCGTAAACCTATAAAAAAGACAATATAAATTACTGCAGCAAGGAGGAATCTTTTATTTTCATTCAATAATCTAAAAGTATTCTCAAAAACCCTACTTATTACTACCATTATTGGATTTAATGGTTTGTTATTTCTATCATTAGACTTTAGGAACTCTTTTATTATTGGATCTACTTCGTCATATGAAAATTTTGTTTCACATCTCATGCTTTTCATAATAGCTAACCAAGCTATTATTGAAGAATAAGTTATCGTAATAATTTTTAATAAGGTACTGTAAAATTCACTTTCTATTATAAACCATGAGCGGGGAAAATATTGAATGGTAAAATATACCAAATAAAGCGATAAACCAAGATAATAAAATAAATAAAACATACCTAGGAAATTTTTAGAATATGATTCAATTTTAACGGTATGACGGGTGTAAAAATAACCAAAATAAGGAAAAAGTGAGGCTATCACTATATAAATTAAATTTGAATTAATTAATCGAGGGAGTAGCGATTCTAGCATTAAATTTTGAAATTCTGACATCAGCCTCACCAACAAACTAAAATATAGAGTATGAAAAAGATAAAGGTTTCTACATTGTTAAAAAAGTGGCCAAGGAGACTATTTCCAAAGCCTCCAGCTCCTCCAAACCCTGTTAAAGGTTGTTTTACTCATGCCCAGCTCCTCTATTATCTCCTTCTTTTGGAGAGGTCAAAGAGCCTGTTGTCTATCAGAAAGTCAAATATCCTGAGCTGGGACGATCTTCCAAGGGCACGCGACAACAGAGACTCTTTTTCCATTAAAGACATACTCGCTTATATTCTTGGGGGATAATAAAAAAGAATTTGCTCAATCAGAATGATTTCTCCTTCATCTCTTTAGCATAGATTTTTTTGGTCGCCAAGCATCAATTTTACCTCCCGAAAGAAATATCCGCCTATCAACGCTTAGAAATAAATAAAGAGAACCTTCTCCCTCACAAATGGTATCCGACGTTATGTTTATACTTTGTTATAGAAATGTTTAAACAGTGAGAAGCGATGGACATCGAAGTGCGCATGGTGCTGCAGGGCGAAGAGGTCGTTGAACGTGTGGTGAAGCGCATAGGCAACAGCGGTCACGTAACGCTACCAAGCAACTGGATAGGCGAGAAGGTGAAGGTGATACGCCTGAAAAAGGATACGCAGGCAGAAGATGGAGGAGAAGGATGAGGAAAGTCGAACTAACCTCTGAATATGACTGCTTCCGCAAGCGCTGGTTCAGCGACTTCTGCGCCGAGTGCGAAGCCTTCGAGCGCTGTTCTGCGAGGGTGTGGCTTAAGTTCACCATGAAAGCACCGCACCTCGCAAGAAGAAAGTCTGGCTTCCTTCGTAGAGCGAAAGCTAATTTTAAGAAGCAACATTCCAGTCAAAAACGAAGACACCCCAAGAAGAGGTATCCAGAGAAAAAGCACCCTGTCCTGAGACATTCCCATAAAAGAGGATACCATCCAAGGTATCCAGAGGAAAGTTTAAGAAAAGGTGAAAAGAGAACCTACTCGAAAAGACGTTGAGAAGCGAAAGGTTGAAGTGGGATAAGGAAGGAGGTTTTTAAGAATCCCACCTTATATCTGTTGGGTGAGGTGGTTGAGATGCGTGCGAAGGCTGTGCTTGCTGTAACGCTGGCAGTATTAATCGCAGTGGCGACGCTGCCGCAGGCGTGGGCGTACGTGGAGGATCCGTTTGACGAGATTGAAAGCAAACTGGTTGAAAAGTATAACATCAAACACGACAGGCACTTTGTAGACCGGAGAGCGCTTGCCAAAGTCCTCGAAAGTAAACCGGAGTCTGAGCTGACAGCCGAAGAGGCTTACTGGCTTGCCTTTTGGGAGATTTCTAAAAGCATTGAGAAAACCAAGCACTACGCAGACCTGATGCTCCAGAAGGACAGCTCACACCAGTACCAAGTACTCTATTATAGGGTATTAGCTGATGCTTATGGCGGAGCAAACATGGGTTACCCAGATATCGAGCTGACGAAGAAAGAGGCAGAGTATGCAATGAAGGTCATCGAATTGAACCCTGACGGTCAAGTGGGTGACTACAACTACTGGAGCATGCTTGCCAGCGCACTCATGCGCCCCAGCGAGATCGACCTCTCCTTAGTTTCGGAGAAGGTCTGGAAGTTCCCGCAGGAGATATACGAGAGCGGCGAGTACAAGTACCTGAAAACGCAGGACGACCTGAAGAAGATAGGCTATTACAAGTGGAAGGAAGAGGTTGCAGAGCCGCACCTGGAGAAGCTCGGGAACACGTTCACCTGGAAGCTTGCCAGAAAGCTGCCAGTGATAAAAGACAGCAAGGAGTACACGAGCCTCTTCGGTGCATTTGGCTGGTACATAATGGGTGCTGCTGCGGTTTTCGTGGCTATCATGGGATACCTCGCGGTGAGAAGGCTCAGGAGTAGGGCAGGGACTGCGTAGCTTCCCTACTCTCTCTCCTCAGTACACCGTGAAGGTCACAACCTTCAGGTACTTTTTCTTCTTGAAAAAGGTTCCCTCCTCTTGGTAGAGGGCAGTGCTGTTGCTGCAGTTAGGCGTCACGTCATTGCACTCTGGCGGAACTTTCTCCTCATAGAACCACTTCCTATAAACCTCCGACGCAGGGTAGTCGACGTGATTAAGTATCGCCGTTATCTCAGCCGAACTCACTCCAGCATCACTTAGATTATGCGAGCCACGATACTCCAGGTCGGCTTTCACCTCGCTACTCAGCGCCCACTTCGTACTGCAGAATTCCTGCACAAGATAGCATGTTATGTTGTCAGGATTGGTTGTCCATGCCGGAGCCACAGAGAACCTGTCGGTGATCGTGTGCCAGGTTTTGCCTCGATAGTAGACGTAGGCGATGGTGCTCGTCGGAATGTAAGTATACTCTAGGTCGTTGGGCTTATAGTCGGTGCTCTGCTTCGTGGGATCGTACACGTACACAACAAACTCGTTGCCCCAGAACGTATCAACGTAGGAGACACCCACAGCGTACTGCTTCGGTGCAGGCACGCACTGCACCTGCTTGCTGCACTTGAGGCTGCCCACCCTTGCCTCAAGTGTGTGATAGATATTGCTGCTGCAGGTTATCGTCACGCTCTTGCTGAACCTTCCTGTCGAGTCTGTCGTGACCGTAGCGATCAGGTTACCGTCCAGGTAAATGCCCACCGGCTCGTTTGGCACGCCTCTCCCGCTGGCGTCCTTCACGTAACCGTTGAAAACCACGCTCTGCCCGCTGTTCACCTGTGTCGCGCTCACGGAGCAGGTCACGCTCGCCGGTGTAGAGCAGCAGTTGCTCGCTGAGTACGTCTTCGAGATCACCGTGCCCGTGCAGCCGCCGTTGCAGTCGCCGGTGGCGCATTCTGTCGCCTTTACTGTAACGCTGGTAGCCCTGCTACAGTCCAGAAGCGAGTCGTACGCAGACTTCGGTACGGAAAGGCTGAAGTAACCTGTGGGCGGGTTACCGCTCACGTCGGTCATGGTGCAGGCGACGCGCTGGCCGTTGATGTAGAGTTCCACCTTACCTCTGACGCCAGCGTTATCTCTTGTGAGCCTGCCGCTCACGCTTATCCCCGTGCTGCAGATGCCGTCCAGATTTACGTTCAGGTTGCTGAAGGTGAGCGTGTCTGTGCTGGGCACGCACTGCCCATTGACACATATATACCCGGGAGGACAGTCAGCATCGCTGGTGCAGCCGCCCCCTGGCTGGCAGGTTCCGTTAACGCAGCGATAGCCCGGCGGACAATCGCTGTCGGAGCAGCACCCGTTTGTGGCGTCTACGCAACTACCGTCGGGACAGGGCTTGGTCCCGCTCGGGCAGAGGCACGCGCTGGTAGAGCACTCGTGCTCCACTCCCTTCGGGTCGGTCCAGCGCACCCATATCGGTGTGGAGCCAGCGGGCTTTGGCTTGGTGAGGCGGTAGTAGCCCTGGGAATCGGTGGTGACAGCGAAGTTTGAGCCCCAGGCAGCGTGGTAGATGAAAACGGTCTCGCCTGCCTGCGGGCGGCAGCCGCTTGGGGTGTTGTAGCAGACGCGACCGCTAACAGTTACTGTGCCGTCGCCGTTGTCGGTGCAGTCGCAACTCAGTGAGTAGTTGCAGAATACCCAGTTGTTGGCGCAGGTCTGGCAGGAGGTCTCGCACCAGGTCTGGCAGCCGCTCTGGCAGGAGAACAAGCACGGGCTACCTTCACAGGCGGTCTCACAGCCCACTAAGCACGAGGTCTCGCACTGACCGCCGAATGGGTTGCTGCATGTTTGTGGCGGCGGCTCTATCGTGACCCATACGCCGCTCTGGCCGCCGACGACCCAGTGAAGATGATCGGGGGGATAGCTTCGTGCGATGCCCTCTCTGACCATCCAGTGATTATCTGGGTAGGGGGTTGACCAGTATAACTCGTCGGTGATGATTGGGCGTATCCTTACGATACCGGTGCCGTCACCATTGTCTCGGACTTCTTTCACCTGGTCTCGGATGCGCCAGCTCACATAGTACTGTGCGCCAAGCTGGTTCAGGATATTCTCCAGGTCCTGTGCTGCCTTGCGGGCTGCTTGATCGAGGGGCATGTTTTGGGACTGCCAGTAATACCAGGTCTTTAGGGCAAACTCATTTGCGTAGTATCTTTCCCAGAGCTTCATCTGTTTGATCAGCTCAAGCGGTCTTGCAGGAATCCGCTGACCGTTGATTTCGATTGTAATTCGATAGCCGCTAGAAACTTCAGGCGTGCCGATAACTTCTTTAGCAAAGGCTTCTGGAAGGGAAGACTTCTTCAGCGTGCTACCCAGCAGAGCGCCGGCTGCGTTGGCACCTATTGCTTTGAGCACGCCCCTGCGGGAAGCAAGGATACCTTCAGGATACGGATGCTCGATTACACTGAATGCCCAGCCTATCTGTAATTCGAGCGCTTCTGGCTCCTCGGTGAAGAAATAGTCGCTAACCCAAGCCCGGCCAAGCTTCTCGTCATACTCGCTCTCAGCGAGAATGACATCAAGTTCGGCCTCTATGAATGTTTTTAGCTGACCGTAAGCTTTTTCCGCCTCGTTCCTGCGCTCTTTCAACCAGCCGTCTAAAAAGCGAGGGCGGAGACGGAAGTCGAGACGCAGGAAACCGTGTTCAAAGCAGGAGACCTCCCTGATAAGAAAGACGTTTATTTTTTCAGCGAACTGCTTTATCTTCTCTGCGGTGTCTGTTGCCCAAGCAATGTAGTCCTGTTGCCATCCCTGATTGTAGCTTGCGCACCAGAGTCCATGAATTTTCTGAAGCCTGATTACATAGGGTGAGGCGTCACTGCGGAGTACGACTGTGATCCTATAATGGTCTTTTTCATCAATCAGCGCAACGCAGGATGTGCGGTTGAGAATCTCTAACTTCTCGCCACTATTGCCAGTCATCATATCACTCCCGGCAGAAAGGGAGGGATGGTTTCTAAAAAGATCACTTTTCGGGCAATTCTAGGGGAACACAAGAGGAGATCCGCCACGCTTCAGTGGTCTTTCCAAACCGTAGAAAAAAAGAGAGCACTGCTCGGACTGGCGGGGGTGGACCAGTCCGAGCGGGCGACGGAGGGGGAATTGCTGGCACTGATTATCTTGCATAAACAGATATAAGTTACTTCTCCGAGAGCGCCGGAAAACTGACACAATAATGCTGAGCAAGCCTGTTATTTCAACCAAGAGACAAATCTTGGCGCAACGTCCTGATTCATTCTAATCACGGCAAAGAAGTGATTTGGAGTAGTTCACGTCAAGCGGGTTGCTGCGGTCTCGCTTTTTTTATACATCTTCTTTACTCTGCTTCTGGTGGTTGCATGGGATGTGCATGTGAGAATGGGGTCTCTTTCAGAAGAGTATCTGAACTCACCGTGATACCAACATACGCGTGTAACTTTGATTGCACCTACTGCTTCGTGCATCATAGCTGGAACGAGGTGCCTACGCAAAAGGTGATGAGCAGGCGTATCGTCGACCGTATCCTCGACTTCTTTATTCCCGGGAAAGTTGAGAAAGAGTTTAATTTCTGGTTCTTCGGCGGGGAACCGCTCATACCAGCGGTCAGGGACACAGTGATGTACGCAGTGGAGAGAGTCAGAGAGGTTGCCCGCGAACACGGTATCCGCGTAACCATCGGCGCAACCACCAACGGATACTATCTTGACGGGGACTTCATTGAGTGGTGCTTGCAACAAAACTTCAGGTTGCTCATAAGCTACGACGGATACCACAACCAGCGTATATTCCGCGGACGCAAAGGGCATCGCGAGGAAGATGCAGAGGTGGTAGAAGAGAACATTCGCATGTTGCACGTGACCGAGAAAGGGAAGATGCTCGCACCCACAGCTGCGATGCAACTCCCTCCAAGAGGGCTAAAAAGACTTTACAACAATGTTATGAGCGCCTTTGACCTGGGATTCAGGAGCGTTGCACTGAACAAGGTCACTGGCAGGACAGGAGGATACTCCGCAGAGGATATCAGGATACTTGAACGTGAGCTTTCTCGCTTGGTGGAATTTCTGAAGCGGGAACGAAGCAGAGCCCCAGAAGAGAGACGCAGCGTGGAGTTCTTGGAAAAGAAGATAAACTTCTTGTGTAGCCCCTCCTTCCTGAGCAAGCAAGTATTCCAGAATGATAACAGCTGCGGCGCCGCAAAGGGATCCTTGAGTGTGGGACCAGACGGCAGCATTTACCCCTGCCAGAGAATGCACTTCTCGAGGTTTTGGCTTGGCAATGTGGTGGAGGGCAAGTTCTTCTTGGCAAAACGCACCGCCCTAGCGGAGCACCGGCCTGCAGGGTGCCTCGGCTGCGAGGTGCGTTGCGCACCATGCTATGCTGCCAGCTATGAGGTGCTCGGGAACATTGACGGCGTGCCAGAGCACGAGTGCATGTTCGAGAGGGCGTTCTTTAGGAAGGCCAGGGAGTTTGCGCTCACCGTCTGAATGGTTTTTTTAGAAATCTTACGCCCCTCATGTGGTGAGGTGGCTGAAGATGCGCGAATCCGTGCCAGTTGCCTGCCTGCTCGTGCTCATGCTTGTTCTAGCCACCCCTGCGGCGGCTGTAACATACGTGCCGGGTTACATTGAGATAGAGAAGCCCCGCGAGAACATCACGGTGCGCGTGCCAGTGGCTATAGAGTCTGGAAGCACTCCTCCGCAGGGTGATTATCAGGAACCCGGAGAGCCAGCGTCTGGAATTAACATAACGATACTCTTCCCGCCAGATGGGCTCGAGTCCTTGGTGAGCAATATCACCGCCTACGGCAGGGCATGGTCTAGGGATACCGTCACAAAGGTGGAGTTTCGCCTCAATGGAGGCGCTTGGGAGACTGCCAGCGGCACAACCTCGTGGACGACACCCTCGCTTCAGCTGGTGGACGGCTGGAATACAATAGAAGTGCGTGCCCACGACAGCAAAGGTAGGGTTACAACCGCGAAGGTGAAGGTGAAATACACGCCTGAGGTGGTCTCGCAAGGGGAGTGGCGCGTCTATCGCGTGCCTGTCACTATCAAGTTTTTCGGTTGGTACAGCCAAGCAGTATTCTACACCGACACTGGCTTCAAGGTGGTAATTAAAGCAGAGGGGGATGGAGCAAGCTACAGAGAACATCGCAGAGATCCGCTCACAAACCGGCTCCACCTCTATGTATATGATCCTCAAGGGAGGTTGTACGCAGACAGCTACACCATTGCAGTGGGTCAGGGCAAGACTGTTCCAGGAAAGTTGGACTTCACCTATGAGATGTGGGATGCTGACTATGAGCCAGACTATACACTTTACTACTACGAGGTCTGGCAGGCATCAAGGGGTCTAAGCACACCCAAGATATATTACTCCGAAGACGATGGTGGCTGGCTTCACATCAAAAACCTGAAGGTGTGGCTCTATGAGCCGAAGAATCTTCAGAGAAGCTACTCTATAACCAAAACGCTTGTGCACTGCTCGTATGATGACGATGACTGGGGTGTGTTCACTGGTCTTTATCAGGTGTACTCGATAGGCAGCCTCAGCAAGACCTGCTATTTCCAGCATCCCGTCATACAAGGCAAGCTGGTGCTGTACGGCGACAAGGAGACTCCGCATGTTGTGCAGCAGTTCTACAGAGCCACGCCGTTTGTTTACGCAAAGACTCTTGAGAAGAATTATGACTACGACTACTGCTGGAGTGGCCAACTCATTTACGGGGACAAGAAAACATGCTCGATGGACAGATACAGGACGATATACCACCGGACCTTCTCCAGCACAGAAGTGACGAATAACAATGTGGTGCTGAGGGTAACCGATGATTCTGGTAGTCAGAGGACAACGAGGCTTGAGACCTACAGGAGAAAGAGGAATGAGATAGACGGCTGGAAGTCAATCAACGATGCCTTCTCCGCGCCATCGCCAGCGGTCACCGTCTACATCCGGAAGCAGGGTGGCTCCTGGGTCACTGCAGGCAGGTACACATTCGAGTACCCGTACAATGTCCACATAAGCTATGTGAGCAGTGTGAGCGAGTACTACAGTGATCGCAGTATCAACGTAGGCACGGAGTACTTCTACGCCAGCGCTAAATCGCTCGGGCTAATTCCGGGCTGGAACACGATCGAGGCGAAGGCAGTCGACTGGACAGGCAGAGACAGCGGTATTGTGACGGTGGGCAGTATATACTACGATCCCAAGCCACCTTGGGCAGTCTGGATTCTTCCAAACCCGAAGACCTACTTCAAGGACGACTTTGAGGATGGCAATCTGAACGGGTGGAGCTTCTCTGGCAGAAGCTGGGGCATTTCCACAGGGTACGAGAGCAACTATGGTGCTAGAAGTCCTCGGATATGGAGGGGTCAGACCACCTGTATCTACAGAAATATAAACGTTCCGAATAGCGGCCTGGTTACCTTCTGGTGGAAATCCAGCGGACCATACACAACAGCAAGTTTCTACATTGACGGTCAGCGGAAGCTGAACAGAGACTATAATTACTTCACTGTCCAGCAAGGATGGGTTCAGACAGTAGAGTGGAGAGAAGAGTCCGTTGAAATTTCACAAGGGACACACACCCTGAAGTGGTGCTATTCTAAATCCACATACTGGGAAGCGGATAGATGGGATCAGCGCTTAAGTTTGGACAACATCAAAATCGTTGAGCCTATAAAAACACCTGTTTTTGATGTTTCAGCCCGCCTCAGGGACGACTGGGGAATCGCCAAGATAGAGGCGATGGTGGAGCAGGACGCTGAGATCGAGGCGAACGGAAAGATAGTAACCGCAGGGCAGTGGCTCACTGTGGCGAGCTTCTCACAGCCGAAGGGCAAGACCGATATAACGGTTTCATTCAAGGTGTACTCGCTCGGCGGTCAGCGTGAGAGGGTGCACATCCGCATAACTGACGAAGCAGGGAATGTCAGAAAGTACGTGCGCGACTACTACATAGACGCGCCACCCTACGCGAGGCTCACCTCGCCGAAGCCTGGAAGCACAGTAGGGCCAGAGTATAATGTTGGATTATTCGAAGGAGAAGCTTTCTGGAGCGCTGGGAAACCAGAAAGATACTGCAGCAGCTGGGGCTACTGCTGGGGCGCGAGTGATGCGGTCTACGTCAGAATCAACGGCGGAAGTTGGTACAAAGCTGCGCCACTGAATAAGAGAAGGTGGGGTTACTCAAGTACTTGGATATACGACTGGGGTCGCTGGAGAGTCTCAGCAAACAAAGCACTCTTCAAGCCTAACACATGGAACACAATCGAAGTGAAAGTGAAAGACACCTTGGGCAGAGAGGCGGTCTACACCTACAAGGTATACTACAAGGAACCGAACACCATAGTTTGGAACTTTGACTCGGGAGATTATTCCAAATGGACGATCAACGGCTACACCACGGGCAGGTCCCGTCCAAATGCGGCATATACCACTGTAACTGGTTACAATACCTATCACCAGACGCGACAGAGATTCATCGTTGACGGTGTAACAAAGTATACTAAGGGAGGGTGTGGTGTAAAGGCGTGGGGATGGACAAAAAGCACTGCGATCACGATCCCCGCTGGTGTCCACACGTTTGAGTGGAGACAAGAGCCTTTGAGATGTACCTCTTGGGGCAATTGGGTCTCCGTATATTCAGGAAACCCAAGAATCGCCAGCGTAAGGCTGGGACTTTCGAGGTCTTACACGCTGACGTATTATTCAAAGGCTTGGACAGTAAGCGGGGGATGTTCTGATTGTTATAAAAATGCTGGAGCCGTTGATGACATAATCCTCCAAGCTAGGTAGCGGAGGTGACCCTATTGTCTAAGAAGGGCAGGGTATCCAACAGCGCAATGATTGTAAACAACAGGGCAGCAGTTGACACATCCTTCCTTGCTCTCTCTTTATTCGTGGTCGCTGTCGCTGCGCTAGTGTTCTTTGTCCACCACGGCGCTATGGTGGCCAATAACCCCGGCGGACACGTATCGGAACAGATGGTCTACGGCAAGATAAGCGAGGTAGATGTACGGGAGATACTGGAGAAGGCTTACCTCAAAGCTGCGCAGGAAGCGGGTGCAAACGGTGCCAGTTCTCAAGCAGATGTAGACATGCTTTTCTCACAGTACGCCACGCAGTGGTTGCAGAACTACTTCAGGGAGAGAGGCATCCATAACGTGAGTGTCAGCATTAGCATGGCGACTGTGCCAGAGGAGCAAGAGAAGAGTTACGGTTCCACGACCTCGTTGCGCTACGGTAGGTATGTTGTGACTGTGGCAACGCCGCCTCAGAGCTGATACTCCTTTTTATACTTCATTTCACCTCCGATGCTGAGGTGGTGAAAGTGAAGAAGATCGTGCTTGTTGCGGCGGTTCTGCTTATCGCTGCCGTAGCAGGTTGCACAGGCAGACCTCTTTCACAGGGAGGCACTTCTACGGTGCCTGAAGCAGCAACCCTGGCGTCCAGCAGCGTGGCGAATATCGCAGAGAGTTACATTGAGAAGTACTTCGCACCAGAGGGAGAAGAGGTAAAGGTTACATCCGTCTGGGAGGAACACGGTGTTTACGGTTTCAACGTCAGTGTTGGCGGCTACAACTACACCTCCTACATCACGAAGGACGGGAAGCTCATATTCCCGACGGGCTTCTACACCGACAAAGCGCCGCCTATGCCAGAGCAGGTTCCACCACCGCCTGAGGTTCAGGGGGCAGAACCAGAGCAGTTGGGGGGCATGAACGAGTAGCGCTGGAGGTGCGTCTGTGAGGAAGATACGCATCAACCTTCAGGAGCTGGTATCGGCGCTCACAGACTCAAAAGGAACCTTCGAAGCGCTGGCGGCGAAGCACGGGTGCACGCCTGAGGAACTTGCAGATGCGCTCATGCAGGGCAAGTGGAGGGTAGTGTGACGATGCAGTGCAGCGAGTGCGGTAGCACCCTCCTGCACACAGACTACAGCAGAGGTGAGGTAGTCTGCGGAAGCTGCGGCCTAGTGGTAGAGGAGGATCTTGTGTACGGAGGCCTGGAGAGAACTGCATTCAGCGTGGAGGAGATGGTGAAGCGCGTAAGAACGGGCCCTGCGGAAACCCTCCTCTACCATGATAAGGGGCTTCACACAGAAGTAGGAGACCTTGCAGTAGACTTCACGCACGGGAGGGGTATGTCAGCGAACCAGCGGACAAGGGCACTGAAGCTTCGCAGGTTGCAACGCATTGAGCGAGTGAACGTGAACAAAACACTCACAAATGCCCTGCAGGAGCTGAGCAGGATATGCTCGATACTCGAGTTGCCCCACGAAGCAAGGGAGGTGGCTGCACGCTACCTAAGGCTGGCAGTAAACGAGCGAGTACATACGGGAAGGGGTATATCTAACACCGCTGCAGCCTCCGTGTTGCTCGCAACGAAAATCCGCAGGATGGGAAGGTCTATCGAGGAGGTCGCAGCAGCCGCAGGCGTTGATGTCAAGATGCTCACCAGAACTTACAGAGCCATCAAAAGAGTCACACGCGCTAGGGTGCCTGCGCAGAAGCCAGAAAACCTCCTTCCGAAGCTGTGCAGCCGCGTCGGAGGCACAAACCACACGTTGGCGTTGGCGAGGGAAGTGGTGCGCAGCTTCAGGGAGAGAGACCCTGGGGCAATGTCAGGAGCAAACCCCTACTCAATCGCAGCATCAGCGCTGTACTTCGCTGCAAAATTGCTGGGGGAGTATCATATCACGCAGAGAAAGGTTGCCGAGGCCGCTGACGTGACAGAACCCACCGTGCGCACTTGGTACAGACGTATAGCCGAGACGTTGACTCAGGAGGACGTGGAAGAGTTGCTGGGTGAGGTAGAACCTCATCGGGGGTGATGAAGAACGTTTGAGATTAACTATAGTAGGAATGCAAGGCTGAAAACGGTGCTGGCTAAGATACGAGGGAAGAGAACACGACCTTCTGCGTTTCACAGGAACCAAAGTGCATCTTGTAAAACTCCCAAGGGCAAACCTCATGAGCCTGATGGTGATGCTGCCCTAAACACAGAGACCTGTGCCGTGTGCAAAGTGGCCTCCCTCGTGCACAGACTTAGCTGGCGTATCGAGAACCTCGAATTGCGTATCAAGAACCTTGAGCGCAAACTTCTGGCAGAACTATCCAGCGAGGAGACAGTGATGCTTCAAACGCTGTACACTGAGACCACAAGGGGGAGGAGCATCCCCGACGACATGATGACACCCCCAGAGAGGAGAGTACTCAGGAAGTTGGAGGAAAAAGGTTTTGTCAGGTGTACAGTGGTGACAGACAACGGCCTGCGCAGGGCGTTCTGGGAACTGACTATTGCGGGGAAAAACTTGGTCGAAAACCCATTTTAGGAGTCACCAATGCCGAAAGTAATCGACCTCTGAATTGACACTTATATATGTCTTCTTTGTCTGAGGAGTCGGTGGTTAAATGCAGAGTATCAAAAGGAGAAGCCTTCTAAACGAGTCAGACGTTGAGTGGACAGACTACTGCATAAACCACTACGCTGGTTGCGTTCACGGCTGCACGTACTGCTACGCGAGGAAACTTCACGAAGCATTCTGGCGGGGACGTTGGGGGAAGTTCCGCGAAGTAAAGCCAGTGCGCAACGCTTTAGAGCTTCTGGAAAAGGACCTGCGTAGAAAGAAGCCAGGGACGGTATTGCTCAGCAGCATGTGCGACCCCTATCCGCCAGCCGAAAAAAAGCTGAGGCTAACGAGGCGTATTTTAGAGAAGCTTCTCGATACCGATTTTCATGTGCTCGTTCTTACGAAATCGTCCTTGGCTTGGTGGGATATCGACATCATGGAAGGGCATGATAACGTAGAGCTGGGCGTGACGCTCACCACTCTCAGCGAAAAGCAGGCAAAAAGGTATGAGCCCAGAGCAAGCCCGCCAGAGGACAGGCTTCACGTGCTTAAGGTAGCACACGAGTTCGGAGTAAAAACATTCATCAGCGTAGAGCCATGGATACCCTACGTAACAAACCCTTGGGAAATAGTGCGACATTCCAAGCGCTTCGTGGACAGGTTTATCATCGGTGCTCTGAACTACGTGAGTATACCTCCTGGGTTCTACCAACGCGAACTTCCCGCGCTTGTGAGGAAGCTTGACAGCGTTGGTGTAGAGTACATGCTCAAGAGCGAGTTGTTGGAAAAAGCAGGGGTACAGAATGGAAAACACTTTTCAGGAGGTGGTTGAGCATGAGGTTGGTACTTTCTGACGCAAAAGTACTGAAGTCAATTGTAGATACTCTCTCCAACCTGATAGATGAGGCCAAGCTAGTAGTTTCTCCAGAAGGCATCAGTTTGCGCGCTATGGATCCTGGACATGTTGCCCTGGCTGACCTCAACATGAGCAAGGTGGCTTTTGAGGAGTACCACGTGGAGAGCAACTTGGAACTCGGAATCGACTTTGACAGGCTGAACACGATACTGAAGCGTGCGGGCAGCAGCGACAAGATAGAGCTGTCCTTAAGCGAAGACGCCAGCGCGCTGATAATAACTATCCGGAACTCGGCAATGCGGCGCTTCGACCTCCCGCTTATAGATGTGAGCGAGGAGGAGCTTCGCATTCCCCAGCTGGACTTCCTTGCGGAGGTGGAGGTCGACCCGAAGATACTCAGCGAGGGCATAAAGGATGCGGAGATAGTCAGCGATCACGTGACCCTGAAGTGCGACTCTGAGAACCTCTACATTTCCGCTAGCGGCGATCTGGGCAACGTTGAGGTGAAGGTGAGCAAGGAGCGGGCGCTGAACTTTGAAGTAAGCGAACCCTGCAAGAGCATGTTCTCTATTGAATACTTGAAGGACATGCTTAAGGCAGTCGATGCCGCCTCCACAATCAGGTTGCATCTGGGCACAGACATTCCCATGAGACTCGACTTCCTCGCAGAGGGTGTAAAGCTAGACTTTCTCCTTGCTCCGAGAATTGAGGGGTGAACCGAGGGGAGGTGGATGAGGTTCTGGAATCGAGACCATAAGAGGAAGTTCATCCTTGAGGCAATAGGATATGGCGAAAAAGTATCGCTCTCGGAACTGATGGACAGGTTAGCTTCAAGAGGCTACAGGCCAAGCAGACACGAACTTGCATTGTTCATCAGGAACAACATGCTCTACCGCTACTTGGCAGTAGAGAAGAAGAACGGCATTAACCTTTATCGGAGGATATGATGAGGATACCAGAGGGGAGAGTGCTTGGTTCCGCCAGAGGAGTAAACGTCCGCGAGGCGGTGCAGCAGGCGATGGAGAAGAAGCTGACGGGATACCTCGTGGTAATGGGAGAGGGTATCATCGTCATGGATGAGGGGAGGATACTACACGCAGTATTGCGCAACGCCACAGGAGAGAAAGCTCTAAGAAGACTCCTCACCTTGACCACTGACGTTGAAGCGCATGCGCTTGATGAAATTGAGATGGTGCTCTTGATTAAAATGCTGGGAATTGAGATAGGTGTGCAGCTGAACCATGTGCTCACTGAGTGCCACGCCGCAAAGGGGAGGGAAGAGTTGCTGAGAAAGTACGGTATCCAAGAACCGTCCGAGATAGAGGTTGAGAGCATCATCAAAAGAGCCCTGGAGGAGTGAGTGGTGAGTATCTACGACTGGCTGTTGCTGTTCTATGCGCTTGCTGCGGTGTCTACTGCGGCGTGTGCGGTGCTCGCAGTCGAGGTGCTCAGAGTGAGGAGAGAGCTGAAGGAGCTGAAAAAGGCCACAGACACCACGCAGGGTGAGGTCGAGATGATCAAGAAGAGGCTGGAGGCGCTGGTGCGCAGCAGCCGCGAAGAGATAGAAGCCGAAGAGCTGGTGAGGTTCTCAGAGAAGCTGATGCCTTCAAAACAGAGCTAGCCACTGCGTTGCTCGGACTGGCGGGGCGACCAGTCCGAGCTGGCGAAGGAGGGTGTGTGAGAGCAGGGCACTGAGTACCTTACACGAACCAGATATATACCACTTTCCCGAAGGCGCTGGAAAACTGACTCATACCTTTTTATAGTTTATTTCGTACTTCTGCTGGTGCATAAGGGTAATTAAAGACAGTTCTGGTAACTTATGTTGGTATAATGTTTTTGTGGACATACAAAGTTTGGCATCCAATGAAATTCTTTCACATTATCTTTTACACATTTTATCCACTTTTTAGCTACTCTTCTCGATTAAATTTTGAAATTTTTCATCACTCCTTAGATTTATGAAACTTTCGTCGATCTTAGCTATTTCTCTTAATTTCTCATCTATTTCTATCGCTTTTTCCAAGCATTTTAAAGTATTCTCTACATCTCCCAATTTCACCTTAAAACACGCTTTGTTATACCAAGCGAGTGCGTTATTTGGCTCAATTTTAATGACTTCATCACAACACTTTCTTGCCTCTTCATAACGATTAAGTCTAGACAATGTAATTCCTTTTAAGATTAAAGCCTTAATATTTGTTTTTTCTTTTTCAAGAATTTTATTAAGGCAACTTAACGTGTCATTGTAATCCCCTTTATTCAATAAAATTTCTCCTTTGACCATTAGGGCAGGTATAAAATCAGGATTAATTTCTAATGCTTTATTTAATGAATCAATAGCATCTTCATATTTTCCGATGTTGGCAAGTGATGCTCCTTTGAGATATAATACTTCATGATTATCCGGCTTAAGTTTCAATGATTTTTCAAAACACGCTATAGCTTCATCGAATCTCTTAAGGTTAAATAATGCTCTTCCTTTATTATCCCAAATGCTCCAATCCTCTGGATTAAGCTTTAATGCTTTATCTAAACACTCCAAAGCCTCCTCATTCTTTCCTTGGTTAATCAAAATCATTCCTTTAAGTTTTAAGACATCTGCCCAGCTTGGGTTTAAGTCAAGAGCCTTGTTCACACATTTAAGGGCTTCATCGTATCTTTTAAGTTCGAAAAATGCACTTGCCTTATTAGCCCACGCTAATTCGAATGTAGAGTTTATTTCTATCGCTTTATCGAAACATTCTATAGCTTTTGAAATTTCTCCTCTCTTTAAGAAATCTATTCCTTCATTATTCCATGAGATTTCATCCTTTAATATAAGCTTATATCCCAGGAATTCTAGCTTGTCCTTCAAAGCATTTAGACGGTTCTTAAATCTCTTTAAGTCCTCCTTATCCTGGAATTTTATTTGTATAACAAATCCTTCCTTCATCCATTCAACGTTGATTCGAAATCTGATCGAGTTTTGCACACCAGTGTAAAACTCTTTATCCGCTTTTTCAGGGGATATCTCCAAAATTACATGTTCGCCTGGAGGTATAGTTACATTAAATGCTTCAAAGACAACTTTTCTCCTAATTTTATTATCAATTTTTTCTACCGTATCAAATTTCGTATGAATGTAGCAGCCCCGAAAATCTTTTAGAAGTACTGTCCTTGTGAGCTTGTAATATAAATTCAGGAGTGGATCGTCTGGGAGTCCCATAAAAAATTCCTTGACGTCTATGATTCCTTTAGAGGCGCATAAATATTTGAGATACAGAATATCAAACAGATCCCCTTTAAATACGAGTTTTCTGCCCTCTTCAGCAATTATTTCATCTCTTTTTAGATGTTCTATGTGGTCTTTTATAATCGATTTTCTAACGTAGACATCTTTAGGCTGAATTGTATTGATTTCGTCAAGCAACATATATTCGGCAAGCCAGTCTCTAGGTACCTTGGGAAATTCGAGTATAGACTTTAAGATCTTCAGTTGATCTATCCAATAATGCTTTATCTTATTCGCTATTTTGTGATAACCTTCTTTTCTTAATATTTCGAGTTCGTTCAAAACATCATCTAATACCTCTGGAGATAGCTGTATTTTTGGATTCTTTCCTTCTTTCCACCTACGATACATGTAGTGTGCCACTAAGTTAATTTCATACGGCGAGCCGTTCGTTAGTTGATGAATATCCGCAACACATGCCCGATCGAATGCTTCTTTTTCCTTCTCATTAAGCGGCTTAAGCAAGCATTCTTCTGTCTCCCTGATATCTTTGAAGTTCTCGACGTTTATTCTCTTGAAGAATCGTGGAATTGGAGAGAAAACATTGCTTATAGCAGGAAACATCTTTTCAGTTCCAGAAAACACGAGGATATATCCTTCTATCTCCATAAAAACGTTTCTTAATTTCTGTAGCAGTACTTCATTCTGTGAAAGTAAATCACATTCGTCAAAAAGCAACACAATAGTTGGTATTTTTTTCTTATTTGCTTCAGCGCGTAATTCTCTTAAGTCATGTATAAGAACGTGTTGAGGAATGTTATCAACATTTTTTTCTTTTTTGAATCCTACATACGCGGTTCCAAAAAGTAAGGGTATTTCAACGCTCGTATCCAACATATCGAAAATTCTCCTAAATCTTCTGTATATTTTTCTATACATTCCTTTTTCTGCTCCTTTCGTAAGAATTCCGTCAATAATTTCTTTAAAGAACAAAACATCGCTTTTAACAATCTCTCCGTTTAGTGGTATCTTTACTGCTAGTAAACCAAGCTCATTTGCTTTATATTCGATCATGTTTAATAAGCTCTTTTTTCCAGCAGATCGAGGGCCTACAAGAGCCATATGAAAGTACTTTGGCTTATCAGATTTTGAGAGTTTTAAGTAATATTCTATCTCTGCGAGTTCCTTCTTTCTTCCAGCAAAATGTTTTGGATCTTTAACAGGATTAATAAAATCATATGGATTGTATACACATTCTTCCATACTTTCTCACCTATATAATCATTTTTGCTGACTAATTGCAATATAAATTAATCTATTTTTTATCTTCACCAACAATAAGTTAACAGGGACCTCAGAGACGAAATAGTAGGTTCTTCAGCCTTCTCCCAAGACCAATTTTAAGTGGACGGTACTCCTCGCCGAGGAGGTCAGCTGCGAGCTTTTTTACCGCCTGCGCAGCCGGGGAGTCAGGCTTGTAGAGCACGAGCGGCACACCAAATGAGCAGGCCGCCCTCACGTTTGCATCTTCAGGTATCGTCGCGAGCACCTTTGTTTCAAGTACCGTCTCCACATCTCTTACAGGTATCTCCTCAGGAGCGCCTCTCCAGCGTGTTAGCACGGCACCTAGCACGGAGGTACCAAGCTTCCCGGCAACAACTCTGGTCTTAAGTGCATCAGAGATGGAGGGTATCTCTGGATTGACCACCAGCAGAGCAGCCTCCGAAACCGAGAGGGCGGTGAGCACAGGCCTCCCAAGTCCTGCAGGCGCATCTATTACAATCACATCATGGGCATCAAGCACCCTGAGCACCTCTTCCAATCTTTCTGGATCAGTGTGTTTCAATGCTGTGAGCGATATTGCTCCTGGCAATACCTTAACTCCGTGTGCCTCACGCAGCGCTTCTGTTACATCCGCTTTACCGGCAAGGACGTCGTGTAGAGTCGGCGACGAACCATCAACACCGAGATGGAAACAGAGGTTCGCCATCTCTATATCGGCGTCCACCACAAGAACGTCCCTGCCATACTGAGCCATCGCCACTGCAAGGTTCGCCGAAAGTGTGGTTTTTCCCGTACCTCCCTTGCCAGAGCAGATGACCAGAGACACCATTCTGCACACCACCGCAGCTGAGAATGTGTTCTTCTTACTGAGGAAGATTGGGGATTTCTAAAAAAAGCAGAACAAGCTGCATTGCTCACATATATTCATCGAGGGCGCTGCTGTCGAGAGCCATGTCCAATATTCCTCTAGGACGCTTCTTAGTTGTTGATAAACCGAGTGGTTTCCTCTCCACCTGTACTTCCTCAGTTCTATGGATTTCTTGGCTGCTTAAAGGTCCCCCCTCAACTTCAGAGTCCTCTTCCTGAGGCACCACAGTAAGGAAGGTATCTGCCCTCCTCAATATGTCGAGCGCTTCTACACCAGTCAGCACCCGCCCCCCGCTCAGAAGCTTTGCGTCAACCACTCTGCCGCTCTCAAGTTTCAGCATGCCAACAGGAACAGGGACCCCAAGAAGGAGGTACAGTTCCGCCTCTCCGGTGTACTTTCTCCTCTCGAGGTCTTTTAGCCTCATCGCTGTCATCAGCCATCACTACTCCTTTTCCCCTCTCCGACGAGCAATCTCGCAAGTTCCCTCACCTTCTGAACGTATGGTGATCCGGGCGCTGTCATGAAAGGGAGCCCCTTCCCATAGTGCTTTAATAGGGTATCATCATGTGGCAATACAGCAAGGCACGACAGCCCTGCAATATTCTCGCTTGCATATCTGCTTTTGCAGAGAACGTACCCCACCGCGAAGGTACCAGCGACCTCACAGGCACGTGCAGCGCGTTCTGCCACGACCCTGCTCGAGGGGGTATTGTCGACAACCAGTAGGGCATGGGTGCACGCAGGGAGTGCGACCACCGCATAAGGGTCAAGGGAGGCGAAATCCAATACGAGCAGTTCGCAGAGTTCAGAAAGCGCTCTGACTGTGCGAACGATGTCCGAACTCGAAAACACCCTTGCTAGTAACTCAATGGATGCGCCGACAATGCTGGGCACAATGCGTAGGTTCCTCGAAACCTCCACGAGGCAACTATTAAGAACTTCTTGTGTCAGATCTTCTGCTGCGATGAGGTCATGAATGCTACTGCCGCTTGTTTTGCTTAGTTCATCTCTGACTTTGGTATCCTTAATAGCGAAGTGTTCTGCCAGGTCTCCTGTTATGATATCAAAGTCCGCAACAATCGTGCTAACACCTTTCTCTGCAACTGCTGCAGCAAGGTTTGCAGCAAGGGTGGTTTTTCCGACACCGCCTTTACCTAGAATCGCCAACACAACCATCTTTTTCCCTCTGTATCTTTCTCCAACACAGGAGGTGGAGGATACAGAGGAGGTGAACACGTGGCGGCGGCGCCTTTTTTTACGGCATCCACCTTTACCAGCGTCACCACCTCAGTCCTGAGAGAAAAGAGGAAGTATATAAAGCGCAAAATGAGGCACACTCACTAGCGCGGAAAAAGAGATGCTTCTCCTTTTTCTGCGATTGCAGCTTTTTATAATTCTCCTTACTCCTTCCTGCTGGTGTGTGGAATGCAATCTTGGAAGCGGTTTGAGTACCGGATTGTTGAGCATCTCCGAAAGCGCGGGTGGAATGCTCACCGTGTTCCTGTCAGTGGTGCAGCGTCAGTGATCAAGGGAGATGTGATCGCCAGCAAAGACGGTGTTAGGCTCAGGATCGACGCTAAGTCAACTGCATCGAAGGACAGCATACGCATCAGCGTTGATGACATTGAGAGGAACATAAATAACTCCGATAACGGCGAGGTCCCTGTGATAGTGTTCTCCTTCAAAAGGCACCGCAGGCTCTATGCCGTTCTTCAGGCAGGGCACGCGGCGCTATTCGTTAAGCAAAAGCGAAAGGAGCTGCGTTCTGAGAGGTCGATCCTGCTAAAGAGGGAGGAGGTCCTCGCAGTCGGGAAAGGTGAGTGCCTTGCACTGTGGCTCAGAGGCGGGAGAAGATACGTGGTGGCAGAACTTGACGCCTTTTTGGAAAGACTTCAACGCGCAGAGGAGGTCCGCTGAGGTTGCCCGTCAAGGTGTGCGTCGCACGGGTTGCAGTCTCCCGCTCTGGCAGGCTGGCAACCTACGGCATTGTTGTGGAGGCAGGAATCAGGTGCGGTCGGGAACTCATAGTGGGAAAGTTGCACAAGGAGGGTGGGGTGGTGAGCACCTGCTCTTGCAGGGACCCAATGCGAAAGGCTCTGCTGAGAGCCATGGAGGCTGCGAAAGAGCTGAGGTGCAGGTCGCTGAAGATTCTGGTTGAAGCGGAAACGATGCCGCAAGGGATACTGGACGACCTAAGGCGCTATGACCACTTCACCTACCTCACCATCCAGCGCGTGCCACAGGGTGATGCCACACTGCTTGCGGATGATGCGCTCGAGCGGTTACACATCACTTTTCCAGAACTCTCCTGCACAACTCATATTAGTTCTGATGAAAATTGAGGTATGGGGAGATGATGGAGATGAGTATGGGAGTAATTAGCGAATATTTCCAGCGTTGGAGGTTTCGCTGCCCATACTGTGGATCTGTTAGTATCTCCAAGAGGGTGAAGACGTCGGACTACCGCTGCAGTCGTTGCGGACAGATCTTCACAGAACCCGTTGATGCCAGCAGGTGATGTGTGTGGCTGGTCACATTGCACATCCTCTCATCAGGGAGAACACAGTGGAGGCAAGGCTGTATCAGCAGGCGATAGCCGCGGTTGCATGTTCGGCAAACACCCTCGTTGTGCTTCCAACAGCGCTGGGCAAGACTGTCATAGCCGTCCTTGTGTGTGCTCACGTGTTGCAGCGCTTTCCCTGGCTCAAAGTGCTAGTGCTCGCACCCACACGGCCACTAGTGTTGCAACACCGAGACTCTTTCGCAGAGTTCCTTACACTGCCAGAAGAGGAACTGATAGCAGTAACTGGAAGAATGCCTCCCGCCACGAGGAGAAGAGTGTGGGAAAAGGGCAGGGTGTTCTTCGCTACACCCCAGCTGGTCAGAAACGATGTTGAGGCGGGCATCCTCGATCTCTCGCAGTTTTCTCTGCTGATCTTCGACGAAGCTCACAGAGGCGTTAAGAAGTATGCATACACGGAAATAGCCAAGTCATACTTGGAGAACAACCCGTATCCCCTGATACTCGCCCTGACCGCTTCCCCAGGAGGAGAAAGGGAGCGGCTAGATCATGTCTGCAGGGCACTTTACATAGAGAGGGTAGAGTACCGAAGCGAGAGCGACCCTGATGTGGCGCCGTTCATACCCGGCACTAGGGTCGAATGGAGGCTGGTGGAGTTACCAAAGGAGTACAGAAGAGCAGAGCGCGTGCTCAGGGAGATGATACAGCAACGCGTATCTGAACTTGCCAGAGCCAGATTGATAGCAAAGAATCCCTCTCAGGTATCAAAGAGCGACCTGCTTGAAGCAGGGAAAAAGCTCCAAGAAGCATTGAAGGATGCAGACGGGTATAAGAAGGGAGCGATCTTCTCAGCAATAGTTATGCAAAGCGCTGCACTGTCGCTCGCCCACGCTCTTGAGGTGCTTCAAACACAGGGCGCAGCGCAGGCACTGAACTTCATGGAGAAGCTCGCCAGAGAAAGCGATGAAAAGAGAAGCTACTCGAACATAATAAGCGATGAGCTCTTCCCCTATCTGCGCTCCTCACTGAGGCGCGCCGCTGCGGTGGAACATCCCAAAGTAGATGCATTGGTAGAGGTGGTGGATGTGCAACTGCAGCAGTCTCCAGAGACTAAGGTGCTAATTTTCACTCAGATACGCGATACTGCTACTAGGATCGCCGAGAGGCTCAGGCAAGAGGGCATCGCCTGCGAGCGCTTTGTGGGGCAAGCATCTAAGGGAAAAGACAGAGGGATGACGCAAGAAGAGCAGCGAGACGTGATACGTCGTTTCAGAGAAGGTGAGTTCCGTGTACTCGTTGCAACGAGCATTGCCGAGGAGGGATTAGATATCCCAAATGTTGACTTGGTGGTATTCTACGAACCCGTACCCAGTGAGATCCGTTTCATCCAACGCAGGGGAAGAACTGGCAGGAAAGCACCCGGGAAAGTGGTGATACTCGCTGCTAAAGGTACGTCTGACATGGCCTACCTGTACAGCTCCCAGCGAAGGGAACGCGCAATGAAGGTGATGCTTGCCAAGCTTAACGCCAAACTCAAGCCGCTGGATAGGGGGAGACCTCCAGAGCCACCTCCTGACTTCAGGGAAGTGGTAGCGCAAGGAGGTATCTTACAAGGAGATACAACCATTTCCACCAAAGTGGGCGAGAAAAAAAATAATACAGGTTTCTTTTTCACAAGTGCTGAAAACCCGCTCCAACGATGTCTTGATGAGTGGTCTCCTTCCGGAGAGGTGCATGGTGTTGGTAGAGTGGAGAAGGCAGTGCTCCAAGTGCTTGCAGAAAAACGCAGGCTGGCAGCTGATGAATTGATTGAAGTGCTTACGCAAGGTGGCACTTTCACAGTAGACCAGGTTAAGGCTGCAATACACAGTCTGCTCACCAAGAAAGAGATATACATCCCGAAAGTAGGAGAGGTGGCGTTGCCAGAGGCAGATGGAAAAGACGTGTACGAAGCAGAGGTGGAGCGCATCTACCCTAGCGGTGCTACTCTGATTCTCAACGGAAAGTTTAGAGCAAGGCTTGATGAGGCAGATTTCCCGGAGGCAACAGGTATCCTGAAAAAGGGAACAAAGCTGAAGATACGCGGGGTGTTGTATAGACACAGTGGTGTCTTGCATATTAGACCAAAGGATGTGTTTTACTGAAGATTAACACCATTATGGCGCATGTTGTAGTTTTGAGTGGTTAGTTATGAACTTTGTTCTTGATGACAAACTGGTAGTGATTAGGCGAGGAGTACTTTTAAGGAGAAAGCTTTCTATGAAAAGGCACTTTTGAAAACTTCAAGAGCATATAGGTTTTCTGAATAAAATACGAAATAAGATAGTCCAGCGATAAAGAAATTAAAATACTCTTTCAAAACTATTTTGAGTGAATATTATTTTGGTTTTACATGTTATAACACTTGTTTCTAAAAAATGAGATGAGATGGTCTGAATGAAGATTATTAAGGAAGAATATGTGCTTCTGGATGGCACTAAAAAGAAGCTTGTAAAACGTGTTGGAGATGGTTCAATAATCACAAGATTTGATAAAACACCACTGCCTAAAAAGGCTAAGGATGTTGTTTGTCCTCATTTTCTTGAACTGAAATGGGCAACTGGTTGCTTTTACAACTGTGCTTGGTGCTATCTTCAGGGAACCTTTAGATTTCTGCCCTACGGGAAGAAGCCCAGAGTTAAGCCCTACAGAAAAATTGCCAAGCACATCTCTGAGTTTCTGAAGGATGGTTCAACTCCAGAACTTTTAAATGCTGGAGAGCTTTCTGATTCTTTACTTTCAGAAGGAGGAAAAAAGCCCTTCTCCACTTTTATATTAGAGCTGATGTCAAATCAAAATAAACACAAGGTGTTGTTTGTTACAAAAAGTGAGAAAGTTGAGAATTTAATTGAAATTGCTGATATAGCAAAAAATAAAATCATTTTGAGTTGGAGCATGAATGCACATCCGGTTGCTGAAAGATGGGAAGTAGGTGCACCACCTGTTGAGAAGAGAATAGAGGCGGCAAGATTAGCTTTCGAAGCTGGATACACTGTAAGAGTAAGAATAGATCCTATGGTGCCCGTTAAAGGCTGGATGAGATACTATGCAAACTTAGTGGATGAAATCTTTGAGAACTTTACCCCAGAGAGAATTACAGTTGGGAGTTTGAGAGGGCTCCAGACCACAATAAACAATGCCTGGGACAAAAGCTGGGTTGAGTACCTCTCAGAGAGGACAAACTGGGGGAAGAGAATAGACTTTAAAACGAGATACGAGATGTATAGAACCATATTTGACTACCTTAAAAAAGAGTATTATTACACAAATATAGCACTCTGCAAAGAAACCAAGGAAATGTGGGAAAAGCTCGGGGCAGACTGGAAGAATATAAAATGCAACTGCCTTTTATGATAACTATTGATTATTGAAATCCTCCAAAGATTTCTGAGTATTTCCCTTAGTTTTTTTCTCATGCGGTATGTCTGTCAATCTTTTCTCCTTTCCAAGCATCCTATTAAAGCAATGCTCTACCAAGTCACCACTAAAGCTTTCCACATATACTTTCAGACTTTCAATCCAATTTTTCCAAGGTGGGTCCTTACGTTTACTTGTAAATATCATAAAATACTTAAAGTTAAAGTTGTTTCCTGATCTTACAACAATATCCTCTACATATCCTTTATAATTTTTTATTATGTCAATATAAGCATTCTTTACTTTACTTTCTGTGTTGAAATTCCTCCAAATATTCTCCCGATAGCCAAAAAATTCTGTAATTTCATTTACTGTTTTTTCTCTTAAGCCTTGACGAATATACTTTCCAATCTCTTTAGCTATTAAAGTGGCTTGGAGAGTTATCAGAGCATCACCATATAAATTCAACATTTTCCTGAGATTTTCCATTTTGAATTCCCATTTGTAAGGGTCTATAAAAACAAGACAGTTCTTATATTTAATTTTATCGAGTTCTTCTGAAATTTCATCAGCGGCTTTATTAGCATCTTTGGTAATAACTTTATATCTATTTTCTATCCATGAATATTCTTCAAATTCTGATAAGATTTCAAGCCTTTTTTTAAGGGCATCCGTGTATTCTGGAGAACTATCCACAAAATACATGTAATCAAAGCGACCATTCGCCTGTGTTGCACAATCAATTACCAGCAAAGGAGAACCAAGCAAAGGTGGAAAATTTCCAATTTTATTTAATCCACTGCCTGCAAACAAATCAATATAGAAAACTTTTAAATTTCTATATTTATCTTTGAGCTGTCTTTGTACTATGTTCAGATACTGCTTGGGGAGATAGGACAGTCCGACAAGTTTTAGAGGGGTCCATGGTTTAAACTCATTATAAACCTCCACTTCTGCAAGTCTTTCCATCACATCCTCCTTGCCCTTCATTAGCAATATTTCAAGCCTTCTATCAAGATCTGTAATCTTCTTTTTTACCCCCATCAATTTTAGTTGGTTTTACTCTCTTATTAAACTTACGTAAAAGTTGCTTTTGTTGAAAATTTAGAAGTGTCTGCTCATACCTACCAACTCCCCCAGCCCATTCTAACAGGTGTACTGCACGTTTTTATCTCCCTTATGCGAATATAACTTGGTAGCAGGCCCGCGAGCTACCAGCCGTTAAGTCCGTTGCATCCTGGGACAAGTTCCCTGGGAGAACACGCCTGAACCACCATCAATTGTGTTTGCAATATATAAGCTTGTCGTTTGTTTTTATGCAAACGTAATCTATTTATAACTAAA
>Ga0209426_1000411_pt1 | contig 47187 bp, 57 predicted proteins | sample Deesub1362B_J571_FD_187697 | JGI IMG/M metagenome (GOLD analysis project Ga0209426, IMG submission 187697) | Deep oceanic, basalt-hosted subsurface ecosystem from Juan de Fuca Ridge flank, Pacific Ocean, CORK Borehole 1362B_J2.571 (SPAdes)... ...
AGAATCCAGATTTTTTAAATTTTTCTTTTTAGCTTTCTAAAATTTTCATAAAAGTTAAGAACAACATTTTAATCGAGCTCAGTATATTAGAAAGCAGGTATAGCTTCTTGACAGGGGTTCAGATTTAAGATATTCTGAAGAATCGAGAAGGAAATAAAATGAAAAAAATTAGTATTCTAATTTTTCTTTTATTATTTCTTTATACCTATATTCCTACTTCCCAAATAATGAGTTTAAATGAAATAAAGCCTGGAATGATAGGGAAGGGGAAAACAGTTCTTAAGGGAAGCAGAATTGAGGAATTTGATATAGAAATAATTGGCATTCTCAGAAATTTTGCACCAGATAAAAATTTAATTCTTGGCAAGATAAAAGGATCTTTTTTTGAAAAAACAGGTGTAATTGCTGGAATGAGTGGTAGTCCTGTTTACGTAAATGGAAAAATTATAGGTGCAATTGCATATCATTTTCCTTTTTCTAAAGAAGCAATAGCGGGAATAACCCCAATTGAAGAAATGATAGATATTTCAAAAAAACAGACATTAAAAAGTGCCCCTTCATCGAGTTATGCTCCCTTACAAAATACAATCACTCCTCAATCTTTTAGAGAAATTTATAATAATTTATTTTTTAAAAAAGTTAATAATTTTTATAGCAATAAAACTATTGCTCCTGCAGTCATTCCTCTGATTTTTAACGGCTTTTCACATCAAATAGTAGAAAAATATAAAACTTTTTTTGCAAATCTGGGTTTAGAACCAGTTGTTGGCGGAAGTCTTCAAAAACAGAAAATACCAAGATTTTCCTTAGAAGATATAAAGCTTAAAGAAGGAGAACCTGTGGCTGTTCAACTTATAACAGGTGATTTTGAAGTAAGTGGTATAGGCACTGTTACTTATATTAATGGCCCTCAGGTTTTAGCTTTTGGTCATCCTATCTTTAATCTTGGAACAGTTGAATATTTAATGACCAGGGCTGAAATTCTTACTGTGATTCCAAGTTTGGAGTCTTCTTTTAAATTAGCAAATACTGGGGAGATGGTTGGAAAATTCACCCAAGACAGATTTTCTGGATTATTAGGTGAAATTGGTAAAATGCCATATCTGATTCCGCTAAATATAGAAATAAGAAGTGCAAGACAGAATTCGAAAGTTTTTCGTTTAAAATTTATAAATGATAAAATTCTTACTCCTTCTTTAATTTATATAGCTTTAGAAAATGCAATTAAAGACGTGGGAAGAGAAATAGGTAATTTATCTCTTGGACTTAGAGGAGATATTTATCTTGACAATGGAAAAAGCGTTCATCTTGAAGATTTATTTTCTGGAAATTTGGATACATCTGTTGAAGGATTTTCAAGCCTTGTAGCAGCAGTTGTATATTATCTTATTAATAATCAGTTTAAGGAAATAAAAATTCATAAAATAGATATTAAGGCATATTGTGAAGAGGAATTGAATATAGCATATTTAGAAAAAGTATTAATTGACAAATTTGAAGCAAAACCAGGTGATATTTTAAAAATAGAAATTTATTCACGAACTTCTAAAGGTAGGTTAATTGAGAATAAAGTTAATTTAAAAGTTCCTTATCTTCCTCCAAGAACAAAGTTTAATATTTTGATAGGAGATGCACGTTCTCTTTTTCAAATTGAAACAGCACAATATCGTCGAAAATATTTTATGCCTAGAAATTTGGATCAATTAATTCGATTACTAAATAATTTAAGAAAGAATAATCGTATATATTTTAAATTGTATAGTTCTAAACAAGGCATCTTTTTAAATGGAGAAGAAATGCCAAATCTACCACCCACTATTCAACGAATGTTTCTCTCTCTTAGAGCCTCTTCCTCACCTACAATAACTTCCTTTTCAACAATAAGGGAATATCAATTGCCAGTTCCTTTTGTTTTCAATGGTTCAACTACTATTCCTATCAAAATAAAGGAGTAAAAGAATGAGAAAAAAGATTTTATTGCTCACATCTATACTATTTCTAATTTTAAATTCTTACTCTGTCACTCCAACTAAATGGATGATTGATCAAAAGGAGGATTTTCTAAAAGGAAGATTAAAAGGTCTTTCCATCTCTTCAGATGGTTTTTTATTTCTTGCACCTGCACAAAGAAAAATAAAAGCTCCACCAGAAGAATTTTATCTTTCTTTATTTTTAGATAATGCAGGAAATATATATCTTGGAACTGGGCATAATGGGAAAATTTATAAAATTGATACTTTTGGTAATTATAAACTCATTTTTGATGCTCCTGAAATGGATGTTTACTGCCTGACAATGGATGGAAAAGGCAATTTATATGCAGGAACATCACCTAATGGAAGAGTTTATAAAATCACACCAGATGGAAAAGGGTCTGAATTTTTTAATCCAGAAGGTCGTTATATCTGGGATATGATATGGCATAATAACTATTTATGGATAGGTGTAGGTGAAGGTGGAGGAATATATAAAGTTAATAATCAGGGAAAAGGAGAAATATTTTTTAGGTGCCCCCAAAATCATATCTTGTGCTTGAGAATCAATAATAAAGGAGAAATACTCGCTGGCACTGGAAGCAAGGGATTAGTTTATAAATTTACTTCCACTGGGACTCCATCAGTTTTATTTGAATCTCCTTATGAGGAAATTAGAGATTTAATTGTTGATAAAGAAGGAAACATATTTGTAGCAGCAGGTGGGAGAACTCCTAAAAGAATTGAACTTCCAATAAAAAGAAGTCCTGTTTTACAGGATACCTCAATAACAGTTAAAGCAGATGTTTCTTCAGAGATAAAAGTTGCACCTCCTGGTACGCTTACTCAACCAGGTGCTCTCTATAAAATTTATTCCGATGGTCGAAGCGAATTGATATGGTCTTCTTTAAAAAATTCATTATATTCTATAGCTTTTTTCTCTCAAGAAAAAGAGATTATTCTAGCAACAGGTAATGAAGGAAGAATTTTTTCTGTAAAACCTAATAATAAAAAAGTTGATTTAATTAATCAGCAGGAATGTGAGCAAATATATAAAATCGTGAATTTTAATAATAAAATTTATTTTATAACAAATAATCCTTCCTATCTTTTCTCATTACTTCCAGAACAAGGATTGGAAGGTGAATATTTATCTGAAGTTATGGATGCAGGGGCAATTTCCAAATGGGGAAAGATAATATGGGATGCAATTACACCAGAAGGAACAAGCATACAACTTTTTACCAGAACAGGAAATTCAAAGGATCCAGGACCAGGCTGGAGTGATTGGTCTCCTCCTTATCAAAAATCTCAAGAGAAAATTTTCAGTTTAAAAGCACGATTCATACAAATTAAAGCAATATTGAAAAGCTCTATCAAAGGCAAAACACCTCAATTAAGAAGTCTTGTTCTTTTTTACCAACAAATGAATATGCCACCTGAAATAACAAAAATTGAGCTTCTTCCACCTAATAAAGTTTATATAAAACCACCATCCACTGAACAGGAAATATGGGGTTTAGAGAAATCTACGATTAAAAAATCATCAAAAGTAAAAATAAGTCCAAAAGTATTAACTCGTAAAGGATTTCAAACTATAAAATGGGAAGCAAAAGATCCTAATGGAGATACTCTTATCTATACACTTTATATAAAAAGCGAAGAAGAAAATAAGTGGCGTATTTTGAAAGAAAATTATACTGATAATATTTTCACTTTTGAAACTATCTCCCTTCCTGATGGAAAATATAGAATAAAAATAAAGGTATCTGATTTTATTGACAATCCATTGGGAGACGAGCTTACTACAGAAAAAATCAGTGATTTATTCACTATTGATAACACGCCCCCTGAAATTAAAAATTTAGTAGTAAAGAGAAAAGGTTCCAAATTAGAAGTATCTTTTACAACAAAAGATAATGAATCTTATATTCAAAAAGTTGAATATTTAATTAGACCGAATAGATGGAAAATTATTTTTCCAATAGATGAAATTTGCGACTCTCAAGAGGAACAGTTTAAAGTAACTCTTCCACTTACTATTCGCTCAGATAATATGATTGTTATAAAAGTAATAGATGCATTTAAAAACATTAGAGTAGTTCGAGAGACTTTTTAAATTATTTTGTTGAGACTCTTTCCAAATATTTATTTTCTCGAGTATCTATCCTAATTATGTCTCCTTCTTCTATAAATGGAGGAACATTTATGATTAAACCTGTCTCTAAAGTAGCGGGCTTATAACTTGCTGCTTGGGTGGCTCCCTTAAGATATGGTTCTGTTTCAACTACTTTCAAATCAACTGAGGTTGGTGGTTGAACACCAACTGGTTTTCCTTCATGCATTTCCATAATAAAAACAACATTTGGAACTAAATAGTATTTATTTTCACCTATCATTTCTTCGGAAAGTGATATTTGTTCATAAGTTTCCAGGTTCATGAAAATATACTGATTGTCACTTTCATAGAGATATTCCATTTCTACTGTTTCCAAATAAGCCTGTTCAACTCTATCTTTAGAATTAAATCTATAATCAAGTAAAGTCTGATCTTTTAGATTACGAAGTTTGGTTTGAATATAAGCTTGTCCCCGCGCAGTTCCTACATGAACTGCTTCAAGAACTTTATAAAGCTGTCCATTAAGAATAATTGTCATTCCTTTTCTTAGCTGTGTTGCAATTATCATTAATCACCTCTCCTTTTTTCGTTCGGTTTATTTTTATAGCAAAAATTACAAAATAAGGCAATAGAAAAAGATGCTTGAAAAAATGTGATATCTCAAATATAAATTATTTGTAAATTCTTTAAAAGGGGTAAAAGTAAAAATGAATTTAAAAAGAAGAGATTTTATTAAGAGTTTGGGAGCAGGAATTTTAATGGGAAGTTTTAAGACTTCATTCGAATTTAAAATGTTAGGTGAGTCAGAGAAACTTTTAATAAAAAATCCCGAACATCCTGAACCTGCTAATTTTGATAGACTTCCTTTAAGCTGGTACAAAAAAACTGTAAAAAGACTTAAAGAGAAGCTCGAGCCAGAAGGGGTTAAGGCAATATTACTTCAGAATCGTTGGAATATTGTATATTTCACAGGGCTTTTTCATATAACTACTGAGCGCCCATTTTTTGTTTTAATTCCAGTAGATGAAGATGCTATTTACTGGTATCATCCAGGTTTGGATAGAGATTTGGTCACTTCTTGGTGGTGTACTGAGTATGATTATTATTTCGATTATTTACATGCTGAAGGAGGATATCCAAATAAGGGAAAAGTTATTCAGGGGAAGACAATTGATATATTTGAATGGATGCTTGAAGGAGTAAAAAGGAGAGGATATGGAAACAAATTAATAGCAATTGACTGGGAAATGACCCCCTCTGAGAGAAAGAAATGGAATAAAATAATTCCTAAAGCAAAAGTTAAAAATATTAATTCAGTATGTCTTAAAATGAGAATGGTAAAGACAAAAGAGGAAATTGCTCTTACACAAAGGGCAATGAATTATTTCAGCAAAATACATGCCTTTGCAAGGGATTATATTTTAGAAAGAGGTACAGATGCTACTGACTATGAAATTGCACAAGCTGCTACTGAATATGGGGTTAATCTGATTATGAAAGACATTAAACATAATGGAAGACCCCATTCAGCAGTAGGAATTACTGTAAGAATTAGCTGTAGAGCAGGAGTTTCTACTGCATATCCACATCCGAATCAATTCTTTTATAAAAAAATAGAAAAAGGAGATGCCCTTCAAGTAGCAGGAGTAGTAAGAATTGGAGGTTATGGAGGAGAATTATACCGTTACTATCAAATTGCTCCATGGGATAAATATAGAGAGAAAGTATGGGATGTAGTGACAGAATGTGTTCATATTCAAGAAAAAGAATCAAAAGCAGGAGTTACCTGTTCTTCTGTTGCAAAAAAGATTCATGACTATCAGGTTAAACATGGTCTTGAAAAATTAATTTATCATCGCCCTGCTCATGGAATGGGAATGGAAGGACATCAACCTCCATGGATTTCTCTTGGAGATTATACAGTGCTGGAGAATGGAATGATGTTTAGTGTTGAACCTGGTTTGTATGATCCTGAAAGAGGATTTGGATATAACCCAAGTGATAATCTTCTGGTTACTGAAAAGAAAGGGATATTAATGAGCAGTGTTCCTTATTCTAAAAAATGGGCTTTTTTAAAGTTATAACAATTCTTTATTTAATCTTATAAATTCTATGGAGTTGGATTCCAAGCCTTATATTTGAAAGACCTTTCTCAAGACATTCCTGCAGGAGTTTTCTGGCTAAAGCATAGCTCCAACTTTGATTGGAGCAGGGTTGAAGAAAAAAAGGAATTTTCTTAGGAAATTCTTTCTTTAATTTAATAATATTTTCCAATTTCAAATCTCTAATAACAATTAATTTTACTTCCTTTGCCTTTTCCTTATATTCTGGCTGGAAAAAATACTTTTTCGGCTTTGGAGAAAGAGAATACCAGTCAACTGGAATATCGATATACCTTGTTCCATTTGTTTCAATCTGAATCTTAAAGTTTTCAGATTTTAATTGATGCACAAGAAGTTTTATATCCTGGATTAATGGTTCACCACCAGTAAGACATATCCAATCAGTATTATGCTTTTCTCTTAAATTTTGTACTATATCTAAAATATTTTCTATTTTTACTTCTGCTCCTCCTTCCCAGGCGTATTTAGTATCACAGAATTCACATTGAAGATTGCAACCCGTAAGACGGATAAAAATAGTGGGTTCACCAACCCGCAATCCCTCTCCCTGAACAGACCAGAAAATTTCACTAATCTTCAAAGTATTCAGCACAAGCCTCCTCTGATTCCCAAACTATTACTTTTTGAACTGGATAAATTTTTTTTAATTCATAAAAAAAATGCTTAGCTAAATTTTCAGCAGATGGATTGAAATCATAAATTTCATTTAGAAGTTCATGGTCTGGCAAAATCTTTGAAAGAGTATTCTTAATTTCGAGAAAATCAATTCCTATTCCTGTTTTGTTCAATTTATCAATTTTTACATGGACTTCTACCAAAAAAGTATGGCCATGAACTCGTTCGCACTTTCCATTATAATCCTTTAAAAAATGTGCTGCTTGAAATTTCTCCTTTACTCTTAAAATCCAACTCATAAATTACCTCTTCATATAAATTAAAAACTTAAGACGAAAATCTAAAAACTACAACTAAAAATTTAAAACTATTTTCTTTCCTATTTGTATTAGTTTTTAATTTTAAATTGTAATTTTTCATTTTTAGCTTTTACTCTTTAGTTTATCAAAATTTTCGTGAAAATCACACTTTTCGTTAATCTTTAAAATGTCATTTTGTATCATTCGAAAACCATTATATTTTCCCTTCCTTTTCAAGTCTTTCAAATAAATGATCTTTTATACCAAGTGTTTTCCAGGCTTCTCGTCGGATTACGCATGAAGAACATTTATTGCATGGAACTTCATTTCCTTGATAACAAGAAATAGAGTAAGAGTAATCTGCACCAAGTGACAAACCATAGTTAATAATTTCTGCCTTAGTCATTCCAATAAGAGGAGTATGAAGTTTGAATTTCCAGCCTTCGAAATAAGCTTTAGTCCCTGTATTTATTGTTTTTTCCATTAATTCCACAAATTCCTTACGAGTATCAGGATAATTCGGAGAATCAATAATATTAAATCCACATACAATATCCTTTATACCCTGAACTTCAGCATAAGCAGAAGCCATGGCAAGAAAAATACCATTGCGGAAGGGGATATAGGTAGGAGGAACTCCCTCTCTTATTTCTTCAAGTCTTTCGAATTGAGGAAGAGGAATTCTCTCATCAGTTAAACTTGAACCCCCAATTTGAGTTAGGTCAATTTTAAGAATTTTGTGAGCTATTTTCAGCTTATTAGTGATTTTTTGCGCCATTTCTATTTCAATTCTATGTTTTTGTCCGTAATCAAAAGTCAATGCTTCTACTTTTTCAAAATTTTTTATTGCCCAATAAAGGGCAGTTGTGGAATCTATTCCGCCTGAGAAAAGCACTAAACTTTTTTTCATTGTCTCACCTCTATTTTCTCCTCTGCTTTTATTTTCTTAGCTTCAATTCGGATAGTGTAGATTCCTGGCTTTACGAACCGTTCTTCTCTTTTTTTACTTTCTGTAGTTAAATCCCATTCAACTTGATTGAATCCCTTATCTCCTGTTCCTTTTAATGATTTTATAACTTTTCCTTTTGGGTCAAGGATTGAGATTTTTATTGGTTGAGTTTCTTTTAAAACATAAGTAATTATAACTTTTTCTCTTAAACGCCACCACTGTTCAGGAATTTTTACAGGCTTAATTTTAAATATATGAAGATCTTTTGCTTGAATTTTCTCATTATATTGTTGAATAGAGGAGACATCAATTACCCAAATGCTTCTTCCATGAGTTCCAGCAACTAAAACATTGTCCCGAGGGTGCACAACTAAATCATGAACATAAGCTGTTGGCATGTTAGAACCAAGAGTGTACCAACTTTTGCCTCTATTTATAGAAATATAAACTCCTATATCTGTTCCAACATAAAGAATATTTTTATTTTTTGGATCTTCTTTGATTACATTAATTGGACCACAGGGAAGATTATTACCTATATCAATCCAGGTTTCACCGTAATCAGTGGATTTATAAATATATTTATCAAAATCATCATCACGATAACCATTCAACGTTACATATACTATTTCTTCATTAAAAGCAGAAGCAATGATCCTTGATACCCATTTTTTGGGAGGAAGGCCTTTTGTAATTTTTTTCCATGTTGCTCCTCCATTTTTTGTAATCCAGACATTGCCGTCATCTGTTCCTACATAAATGAGGCCCGGCTTTAAAGGTGACTCGGAAATTGTGGTAATTGTGCCATAAGGTACATCTCCCTGTTCCTTTGGATTAGTTGTCAAGTCTGGACTGATTTTCTCCCAATTATCCCCTCTATCAAGAGAACGATAAAGGTATTGAGCACCAAAGTAGATAATGTAAGGATTATGGGGAGAGATTATAAATGGAGTTAGCCAGTTGCATCGAAGTGGAGGCTCTCCTTTTTTAATTTTTGGTCTTATCTTAGCAGTTTTATTGTCTTTCAAATTTACCCTCATCAATCGTCCATAATAGCCTTCAGTATAAATAATATTTGAATCAATTGGGTCTATTTGAATATAACTTGCCTCTCCTCCTGGAATTCTTTTCCATTCCCAGTAGGGATCTTTTTCTGGATTGTGAGTAACAGGGCCTTTAAAACATCCATTATCCTGTGCAGAGCCATATATATTAAATGGCTTTGCCATATCAACATTTACAAAGTAAAATTGAACTACTGGAATATTTTTGATATCTTTCCATGTTTTTCCTCCATCATAAGATATATTTATTCCTCCATCATTTCCATCAATAATATGATTTGAGTTTTCAGGATCAATCCACATTGCCTGATGGTCTCCATGGAAATCTTTATAAGATAATCTTTGAAAAGTTCGACCTCCATCAATTGATTTCAATAAAGGAACTCCAAGCAAATAAACAATATTTTCATTTTTTGGATCAACTCTTACTTCCCCAAAATAATAACCGTATGTGTAATATAGATTTTCAAGTTCCTGCTCATTGATCTTTCTCCAGGTTTCTCCACCATTATTAGAACGATATAATTCTGCTCCTTTTATTACCTTTTTGAGAGGTAATCCATAAGGATCAAGCTCTCCAGGCTTCACCTTTCTTTTTGAAGCATGATTATCTATTAGGGCATAAATTATACTTGGATTTGAAGGAGCTATTGCAAGACCAATTCGTCCCATTTCTCCTTCTGTTGGCAATCCTTTAGTTAATTTTTTCCAGGTTTTGCCTCCATTTTCAGTTTTATATATTCCAGTTTCTGGGCCGTATTCCCACATATTCCATGCTTTTCTTAATCTTTGCCATGCAGCTGCATAAAGGATATCAGGATTTGAAGGATCCATTACTAAGTCAATGAAACCTGTTTTTTCACTGATATGAAGGATTCTCTTCCAGGTTTTACCTCCATCAATGGTTTTGTAAATTCCTCTTTCTTGATTGTAAGTATAAAGATGACCCAAAACAGCCACATAAACAATATCAGGGTTTTCTGGATGAATAACAATTCTTCCAATATGATGTGAATCATTTAAACCCATATTCTTCCATGACTTTCCTCCATCTGTTGATTTAAAAATACCAGTTCCAGAATAATTGCTTCGACTGCTATTGTTTTCTCCTGTTCCCACCCAGATAATATTTGGATTTGATTTAGCAATTGCAATATCACCAATTGTAGCAGAGGATTCGTTTTCAAATATTGGTTCCCATGTTGTTCCTTCGTTTTCTGCTTTCCAAACCCCTCCAGAAGCTGAGGCTGCATAAATTGTATAGGGTTTTCCTTTTGGGACTTCTATATCTGTTATTCTTCCACTCATCCACACTGGTCCTACAAATCTCCATTTTAAATTTTTAAAAATTGATTTTTCCTTTAGAATAAGATGATTTTTCCACCATTTAAGTCGAAGGGATGCAGGGGTTGGTTTAATTATTAATTCTTCTTGTTGGGCTTTAACACTAAAGTTTGAGCCAGAACCGAGTATTACAATAAATACAAAAATAAATAAATTTAACTTATTTTTCATTAATCCTCCTTAATGTTCGTCATTTAAACTTTGAAATTTTGGCATTTAATTATTTAATTTATGTTAAAGTTTCAAGTAAAAATATTTTTGATTTTGCCTTTTAAATGACTCCAGAATAAAAATGGATAAGCATCTATAAGGAGGTCTAAACGCATAAGTGGAGCTCTGATACCAGTCTTTAAAAAGAAATGGAGTATTAAATCTTTGTGTCTGGGCGGGCAACCTTTTATTTTCATAATTTTATTAGCCTGAATTTTCCCATTTACTTCTGTGCAATCGCCTACGAAAATAACTTTTTTTGAAATAATATTACCAAAATATTTCCCAATAACAATAGTCACATCCTTTTTTCTATTAAATTTTGAAAGAGCTCTATCCTTGAGCATATAAAGCCAATCAAGCATAATTCCTTGGCATCCTCCAGTGCAATAGGGTTCACCACTGAGCACTTTAAAAGGCCCATCGACTCTATCAACTCGGACAAATCCATTATCTACTTCTTTTGTTTTATTTTTTAATTCTTCAATAGATATATCAGTATCAATTTCAATATCTTTAAGGTCAAGTGAACCATAACCTCGATTAGATGCCTCTACTAAGGTAGGAAGACTCTTTGGATCGATATTTAAAATATGAGCACAGATAACATCATGAGCAAGAGAGTTAGTGGACATAATAACCACTCCAAGAGAAATAGAATGCTCAGTCATTTGATTTCCACCAATAGCAATTTCAATAGCATCAGTCGCAATAAAATCAGGAAAGCCTATTTCAAGTAAATCCACAATCTTCTCTTGAAGTTTATTAGTATGATTTTTCATTCTTTCTTTATCACTTAAAATTCCTATATTAAGTTTAAGGGCTGCAGTCATACCGAAATCAAGAACATTTGTTTTCAATTTAGGTGTGTATATCAAAAAATCATTTTCAATAAGATCTTTTTGCACATTTATTTCAGAATGTACTTTTCCCTTATAAAGCTTAACCTTTACTTTTTTTGCTTCTTCAAAAGGGATTAATTTTAAAGGATAGTTTTTTTCTAATACTTTATAACCTGCTCTTTTGAACATTTTCCATGTAGGAATTCCTACTCCAGAATTTTCAATGATTCTAAAGGATATTTTATTTTTATTTTTTTCCTCAAGTACGAATAAAAGAGCATTCAAAAATTCAGGTCTTGTAAATGCTGAAGGAGCTATTTTGGGATGTGCCAAAACTACATTAGGCTTTATTGTAATCTTACCTCTAATTCTATCTTCTAATTTAAGTATGTTAAGGCCTTTGGAAAAAATTTTAATTAGTTCTTTTTGGTCGTAATTTTTACATTTTCTAATAATTACTTTAGGTTTACTCATTTTTTCCTTTTATTTATAAAAAATAAACCATTTCAACATAGTTGGAATTAAACGAATTTTTTTAAGAATGCCTTTTCCAAAAATAAAATCAAGTCCTTTCTTTAATATTTCAATTTTATCTTTAGTATAAGGATACCACCAAAATTCTCCTTTTTTCGCTGTTTCTCAATACAAATAAGCTTAGGATTCACAGCCTCAAGGAGTCCATATTTTCCATGAACTCGTCCTATACCGCTTTCTTTCACACCTCCCCATGGGCATTGCATGGCATTAAATGAATAAAGAACATTATTTATCCAAACAGTGCCAACTTCTAATTCTTTTGCAATCTTCTTAGCCAAAGAAGTGTTTTTTGTCCAAATACTTGCACTTAAACCCATTTTAGAAGAGTTAGATAATTCTACTGCTTCTTTCCAATTTTTTACAGGAATAATTTTAATTAAAGGACCAAAAGTCTCCTCTACCATAGCTTTCATATTCGCATTTAAGTTAGTTAAGAGAACAGGAGGGAAAAATAAGCCTTTATTTATATTATTATTGCTTTTAACCTCTGTTATTATTTTCCCTCCTTTAGCCAAAGAATCAGTTAAATGTTCCCTAACTTTATTGAATTGGTTTTGATTTTGAATAGGTCCAATATCAATATTTTCATTTATGCCATTTCCAATTTCTAATCTTTCTAATTTTGATTTTAATTTTTTAATAAATTCTTCTGCTATATTCTCCTCAATAAATATTTTTTCCACAGAACAACATGTTTGTCCACAGTTGAAAAGACTACCAAAAAGAGCTCCCTCCACAGTGATATCAAGATCTGCATCATTAAGAATAATCATTGAATCTTTTCCTCCAAGTTCAAAAACAAATGGTTTTAAAGATTCAGCACAATCTTTCATAATTTGTTTCCCAGTTAAGGTGTTTCCTGTAAAGAAAATCTTTCTGACAGGAGTTCTGATAATAGTTTTTCCAACTTCTGCTCCTCCATAAAGAATATTTAATATTCCTTCAGGAAATCCTGCTATATCGAAAATATCCTTTATCTTTTGACCTACAAGAGGAGTAAATTCAGAAGGTTTAAATAAAACAGTATTACCAGCTAGTATTGTAGGAACAAGAGTTGCTAAAGGAAGAGAAAGAGGGTAATTCCATGGAGAAATAACAGCAACAGGACCTAAAGGTTCATATTCAATCCAAGCTCTTTTTCCCCATAAAAAGGGTTGATAAAATTTTATTTTCTCTTTTTTAAGAATTCTTTTTGTATTTTTAATATAATATGCTAAAGCATCAAGTGAGGCACACAAATCACTGGAGAGTGATTCCATTAAGGGCTTACCTGTTTCAAGAGTAATAAGTTCTGCTATCTCGTCCTTTTTCTCTAAAATTATTCTTTTTACTTCTTTTATTAATTTTATTCTTTCTTTTAAAGAAGTTTTTTTCCAATATTCAAAACTTTTTTCTGCTTTCTCATAAGCTTTCTCCACATCCTTATAAGAAGAAACAGGAACTGAGCCTATTGTTTTTCCAGAAACTGGATTAATAGATTTTAAAGTTTTTTTATTTAAAACCATATGCATACTTTTCTCCTCCATCTGATTTCTCAAAAAATTATATATTATAGAAATGCAAAATGTAAATAAAATAGATAAATTTATTAGAATTTAAAGTTTAGTCTGTATTTCTAAGGATTTGATATACTAATTTAGAAAATTCTTGAATCTTAAATGGTTTCTGAATCCAGGTGTCCTTACAAGGTAGGGGTGATAAATAAGGATTTTTAGATAAATGATTTATTTTCTTATTTTTACGGCGATTTTTAGGTTTGAGAAAAGTTCTCAAAATTCCCAAAAAGTTCCCAAAAAACAAGATTTAAATGAGAAATTTTTATAATTTTTTATAAACTTTTAAAGAAAATTTAAAAATATTTAACTTATTCTTATAAAATAATTTAGAAAGATAAAAATTTATTAAAAATATAAATAATTTTTAAATTTGAGACGACATTTATATTTAAGAAAGACGACATTTTAAGGCGACATTAATATTATAAGACGACATCAAATTAATTTATTGAAATTAAAATAAATAAATAATATATAAATAATCTTATTTATTAATTAGAGACGACAAAATAATCAATCACACTCGTTCCAGGTTATTTCATATTCCCAGGAAGCTACAAGTGATTTTTGAACTTCTGTGTAACATTCAAAGCTACTTGTTTGACCGGGCTCAAGGTCAGTTGAGTTAACATAAGTAAATTCTGTATCAATAACTTTTCCATTAGAATCTTTCATTGTGAAAGTGATTTTCACAAAACATGCTTTTGCATCACCTATATTTTTAATTTGTCCGAGAAACTTAATATCACCTTCAAAATCTTCAGTAACAGTAATTTCACCTACAATAACACAATTAGCTTCTTTTTTCTTGAAAATACTTTCACAGTTAATAAAAAGAAGAATCAAAATCAAAGGAAATATTAATTTTTTCATTTTAACCCCCCTTAAATTGGATTTAAAACTAAAATAACCCTTCCTTTAATAGGGTTATAATTTATTTTTGTTAAATCAATAAATTTTGGATAGTCTTCAGTTTCAGGGTTATCTGCATATAGAATAAGAAATTTATCTTTAATTTTTACTCTCTTTATTGTGAATCCATTTTCATCTTCAACATAAATTAAATATATTTTATTTTTTCTCACCTCAATTTCGTTTGTTTTGACAAAAACAAGAGCTTTATCTTTAATAGTTGGCTCCATTGATTTTCCATGAACCCGAATACAAACAATATGTTCAGCACTAATTCCTGGAAATAAACTTTTTGGCAATAAAATATAATCTTCAACTTTTCCATTCAGTTCTCTAGTTGGACCCAATGGAACAAATTCATTAAATTGAGGTACTTGATAAAGATCGGCTTTAACAGTTTCAATTTGATATTTTTCTTTAGCTTCTTTGATAGTAAGAATTTCTGATATTTGATATTGTGGTTTAATAAACATTTCGCCTTCACCAATTAAAAGCCATTTTGTATTAACATTAAAATTTTTTTCTAAAGATAATAAAATTTCAGGGGAAGGAATACTTTTGCCTTTTTCTAATTCAGAAACATAACCTCGTGATATATTTAATTTATTTGCAAACTTCTGTTGTGTTAAATTTAAAAATTTTCTAATAGCCCGAAATCTTTTTGCAATTTCTTTTTTATTTAACATTCTAATGTAGAAAAATCTGCAAAAAATACTTGACAAAGTAGAAATTTTGACTTATATTTAATACAGGAGTCAAAGAAATGACCAACAAAGGAAATATTAAATTGAAAATGCTCATAATTGCATCGGGACTTACAAATACTGAAATTGCCAAAAAAGTAAATTGCCATCCGAGCATGATTAGTCATTTGATAAGAGGAAATAAAAAATCTAAACGAATACAGAAAGAGATAGCAAAACTTTTTAATACAACTGAAGAAAATCTTTTTGGAGATGCAGCCTGAGATGGGATCAAAATTTAATTTATTATTTAACTTCATTCTTTTTCTTAGCCCCATTTCTAAAAGTAATTTTTTTTATTTTTTTTGTCAATTAAAAAAATTGACTAATTTTTTAAAAAGGTAAAACAAAGGTTTAAAATGAGCGAGTCAAAAAAAGTTCTTTATGAGACAGTTCATAGAGGACCATTAAATATTGAAGAGTTAGCCGACAGGCTTGGAGTATCGGTCTCATATTTATATCGAGCAACTTTAGATCCTAATGAAACACCTTCTGGTGCACGATTTCCTTATGATTTGTTGCTTCCTTTGATGTTACACCAGAAAAATTATTCAATCCTTTTTCACCTTGGAATGAGAACAGGCCATATTGTTATGAAAATTCCCAGGGTTCCTAAAGCAAAACTTAAGAGAATCGAAGATATTAATAAATTTCAAGAAAATTTTAATAAAGTTTTTGGTCAACTATTAAAGTTTTTAAAAAGCGACGGAAAATCTCATAGAGAAGAAACAACTGAAGCTTTATATAAATTCTTATGTGAAGTAGCAGGAATATTAAAAATGGTCGAAAAATTTAATCAATTAGATCTACCTTTTAAAGAGGAATAAATGAAATCTATATCGGCAAGATGCCCTTGGTGTCATAATTTTGTCAGAATTCCTAAAAAATTTAAAGTCATTTGTCCAGATTGCGGGAAAAATTTTTATTTACCTAAATACAGGAGAAAAAGATGAATCAATGGTTAGAAGTTAAAGAAGTCGCTCAAATTTTAAATACAACAGAAAGAACAATTCAAAGACAAATTAAAAACGGCAAACTTAAAGCAAAGAAAGTTCCTCAACCAACTTATCCTGGATATTCATATAAAGTAGATTTTAATTCACTTCCTTTCGAAGCACAGAAAAAATATTTGATTAAACATCGTCCAAACCCAAATGAGGAAACTCCTGTTCTCAGAAGAACTGAAGTAAGTCTCGATAACTTCCCAAAAAGACTCAGAGATGAAGCATATCGGCGCCTTGAAATACTTGAAGAATTTCGGCTTTTTCAATCAAAAACAGGGCTCAAAAAAGTTGAAGCAATTAAACAATTCGTGAACAATAATGGGTCTAAAATAAGTCAACCCACCCTCTACAGATGGCTTGAAGCTTATAAAAAACTCGGCATTGTAGGTTTAATTCCGGCTGTAGGAAAAAATCAACGGAATTATAAAGATAAAAAAATAGATAAAGAAGCAGAAGCATTTCTTAAACTTTGTTATCTAAATCAAAATAAACCAACTATAAAGCAATGCTACCGTATGTTACAGATTAAGGCAGGAGAAAAAGGTTGGGTTATTCCCAGTTATGAGGCTGTAAGAAAAATACTTAAATCAATTCCGAAACCAGTCCAGATTTATTACCGAGAAGGCGAAAAAGCTTTTGATGATAAATGTGCTCCAGCTATTCTCCGCGATTATAATTCAATAAATAGCAATGACTGGTGGTCCTCTGATCACCATCAACTTGATGTTTGCTGTAAGTTGGGAACTAAAATCATTTTTCCCTGGCTTACAGTATGGATAGACCTCAGATCAAGGAAAGTGCTTTCATTTATGCTATCAGAGCGTCCTAATCAGGATGTTATAAATTGTTCACTCCGCCAAGCAATTCTTAACCACGGTATACCAAATGAAGTTCTTATTGATAATGGAAAAGATTACACCTCCAAACTTTTTGCCAGCGGTCATAAACGATTTAAACTAACTGTTAATGAAAATGAAATAAAAGGTATATATAAGCAACTTGAAATAACCCCACACTTTGCTTTGCCTTACAATGCAAAAGCTAAACCAGCAGAGCGATTATTCCGCACACTTGAAGAGCAGTTTGGAAAAGCCCTTCCAGGATATCGAGGAAGTCATACAAAAGAACGTCCAGAAAAATTAAAAAACGAAATCAAAAAAGGAGATATTTTTAGTTTCGAAGCTTTAGAGAAATTACTTATTAATTATATATATAAGGTATACAATCAAGCTCCCCATCAAGGACACAGTATGGACGGCAAATCCCCTAATCAAGTATATGAAGAAAACCTCTATGAAAAAAGAATAGCGAGAGAAGAATCTTTGCGACTACTCATGATGAAATCGCAAACGGTCCAAGTGAGGCGTCAGGGAATCTGGCTCCTCAAAACTTGGTACCGCTCAGAAGAACTCTTCTCGTTCCTCGGGCAAAAAGTAATTGCTCGTTATGATCCACAGGAAATTGGACGGATTTTTGTCTATACCATTGATGACGAATTTATCTGTGAAGCAAAACAAATCCGTCGCCTTCAATTTGGAGCTACTGCGGACGATTATAAAAAACTTATGAAAGATAAAAAGCAAGTTAAAAAACTTGCTAAGGAATATTATAAAAAACAAGAAGAAATCCAAAAAGCGCCAACTGTAGAGGACCGAGCACTTCTTTCTAAATTTTCAGAAATAGAAAAAATACAACCTCCCCCTCCTACACCATCTCCAAAGATTTTGAGAATACAACCAACAAAATTCGATAAAATACCAGCAAACCAACTTAAACAAAAAAAAGAAGAAAAGCTTTCACAAATTGGAGAACAATTTTTTGAAAACTTCCTTAATTCTACCCCACAGACAACTCAAAACCTTGTAGAAAATGCAATAAATAACATTATCGAAAGAGAAAAACGAGAGAAAGAAGAAGAGAAAAGACGGCAAGAGCAAATTGAAAAAACAATTCTAAGTTATTGCAATAAAAGACTTAAAGAAATGAATAATAAATTAAAATTTGATTTTAAGGAGGAGAAATGCCTGTCTTAGGATATGAAGTTAAAAATGGAATTTTAAAAGAAACACATAAAAACGATGCGGTAGATTTATTAAAAGAATATATAAAAAAGACAGGAAGATCTCAGGCCGAAATAGCTTCACAATTAAGATTTTCACCAGCAACAATAAATCAGTATCTAAAAAGAATTTACAAAGGAGACACATCAAAAATAGATCGTGCGGTTTTAGAATTCCTTCAGCGAGAAAGGAAAAGGAAGCTTGGCCCACGGCCTGCATCATTCGTCCTCACTCGCCAAGCAAAAGAAGTTCTTTCTGTCCTCCGAATCACCCATATTTATAAAACAATAGGCATCATATATGGAGAAGCTGGTTTAGGAAAAACAATGAGTATTCAACAATATCTTGCTGAAAATCTTAATGCAATATTAATTACTTGTGATCCAAGCATGAATACAAACAGATCACTTATCGAAGAAATTTTAGAGGCACTCGGTAAAGCACCTTCTCGTCTAAGAAACACGAGAGAATTAGTAAAACAAATAATTGATATGCTTAAAGGTTCTGATACTCTTTTAATCTTTGATGAGGCTCATCATCTTAAATACAAACAATTAGAAATACTCAGAAAAATCCACGATATTGCAAAAATAGGGATTGCATTAGTTGGGACCAGTGAGGTTTATGAGCAGATGATCGGTCGAGATGAAATTCAATTCGCCCAACTTTTCTCCCGTGTAGGTATTAAGAGAAACCTTACAGCAGAAATATATAGAGAAGATGTAGAAGAAATAGTTAAATCGATAACAGATAATCCCTCTAAAGAAATAATAGATTATTTACATATAAGAGCAAACCGCAAAGGCGGTTTGCGGTTGATGACTGCTACTTTAAATATGGCTTCTTTAATTGCTAAAGAGACCACTTCTTCGTTAAGTCTTGATGTAATTAAAGAAGCTGAAAAATTTATGATGGTTTAAGGGGGTAAGATGAAAAAAGTTAAGAAAAAAAGAAAGGAAATAAATAATGATTCTCCTTTACTTAAGCGTTGGTTTGAAGAAAAAATCACACTTGAACTCTTTAAATTATTAATGAAAGCCGGCTCTTTAACAGAGCGCGGCTTTATTGGAGGGAAAACATGTTAAATTTAGACAGTGTAAATCAAATATTAGATAAACAAGAAAAGGATCTATATCACCTCTGCAGAGAAGCAGCCCAATATATACTTGGATTAACTTTACCTGAGTTTAAAAAAGAAATGATGAATGTTCGACTGCGCCTTGAATTTTTGGCTGCGGAAATCCTTCATTATCAAAACACAATCAAAATGGTAAATGAAATTTTATTAAAAACAGCTGGGAAAAAGGAGGCTAAAAGTGCGCATGGTAAATAAAAAAAGAATTGAAAAACCTCTTGCAATACAAACTTGGGAAGAAGCTGACAAGACATTAAAAGAGATTAAAATAGTCACTAAGCTAATAGAGACATTTAAGAAAGCAGCAGCAAGAGAAATCGAATCAATTGAGAAAAGATTAAAAGCAGAAATCGTACCACTTGAACGAGAACTTCAACAACACGAACTAAATTTAGAAGCATTTGTCTTCGCAAAACGTAATGAACTTAAAGGAAAATCCAAGACACTCAAAAACGGACTCGTAGCTATCCGAAAAACAACAACTTGGCAATATCCGCGAAATGAAATTTTAATTAAAAAGCTAAAAGAAAAAGGTCTAACACAATTTATTCAAGTAATCGAAAAACCTATTCGTAATGCAATTCGTAGCTACAAATATCACGAAGACTTAGGTGTATCCAAACGTGTTATTGAGCATCTTTATTATAAGTTAAAATGACTCAATTAAATTTCGAATCTCTGCCTGGCTGGAAGATGACCCATATAGAAAAATCTATCTGGGAATTGATTAAATGTAGAACAGCTAAAGATCCAATAACGACGAAAGAGATTGCTCAAACTTTAAGAATTGATGAAAGAACAGTAAGGCACACTGTAAAAATTTTAATTGAAGTTTTTAAAAAAGCTATTGGGTCAAAAACAGCGAATCCACCTGGTTATTACAGAATTAGTAGCCAGGATCAAGCTGAGAAAACATATCAAAGTCTGCGCCGGCGAGGACTCTCAATTCTCGCCCGCGCAGCAGAAATAAAAAGAATTTCTCTTAGAGAACTTTTAGGCCAACTTTTAATAGAGTTTAAAGAATGATTAAACTAAGAATAATATTTACGCTTATTATGTTATGTTTTGCCCTTATTGCGTATTTAATGGGTTTCTTTACAGCACTTTATTTAATAAGGAGGAAAGATGAATAAAGAAGAAAAATATATAGATTTGGAAATAGCGGAACTTGCGGGGTTAATCATTATTCAAGAAGTTATTGAAAAATTTAATGACCAAATAAGAGATAAATTTAAAGCTTATGGCCTTCTTCCAAAATGTCGACGTTGCAAATATTCTTGTAAACAATATAATGACCCTGGATTAGTAAAAATAATTTGTAAAAAAGATAAAGATGAAGATCCTTTTAAATTCAGAGCAGAAGAAATAAAAATACTTAGGGGGATAAAATGATTTGCCCGAAACAATGTAAAAATTGCGAGGTATTTAAAGTAGAACCTTCTTGGCGTAGTAATAAAGTTTTTCTTAAAGTATTTTGTTCAGAGGGATTTATTAAACTCGGTTTAGATTGTAGTGAGAAAAATCAAAATATAAAAATTTTGGAGGAAAGATTATATGGGACTAAAAAAAGCCTTTCTCGAGGGATACAGGTTAGGTAAAAAACGAGCTGAATTCAGAAATAAGATTCGAGAAGTAAAAAAGTTAATTAATAAAATGTCTTATCATCTACGCATGCAGGTATATCATGAAACACAATTTAAAGAAATATTAAATTCATATCCAAAAGCTGTTATAGAATTAGAAAAAATATTAAAAGAAAATTCATTTCTAAAAACAGATAAATCTTTTTTGAAGTTAATAGAACTAATATATAAAGAGAGAGAATTTGCTGAAAAAGTTAGAAATACTTATGATACTAATATTCCCGAACAAGAAATAAAACCTCTAGATATATTTTTATTTGTAAATAAAGACGGCCATGCTTAATTTAATCACAACAATTAAAAAATGGTGGCTCAATCGGAAGATCAGACAATTAAAAAGATTATTAAAAACAATTGACGAATTGATGAAAAAGAGGTTTACCAGAGCAGAAAGAAGGCGGTTTTGGAGAAGGTTTATCAAAGATTCATTTCTAAAGGAAAGTATTTTTGATGGGCTTGATATAAAAAATGAAAGGAAATAAAAGGACGTTGAAACAAAACAAAGAATTTTGGCGGCTTGCAAATATCGTGGGGGAAGAATGTGCCCGCGATGTAGTTCAGGCAGTTTCTGGGCAACGTTCAACACGCAAATTAACTAAAGAACAAATGATGAAAGTAATTGACAAACTAAAAATTGCAGTCGGAGAAGCACCACCGCCGGTTTACAATCCTAAAATAGAAAGGCTTGCACCACCCTGGCAGTTAAAAAAAATCGAAGAATTAGCAAGAAAACTCAAAATGAATGAGCAAGCTTTACACTCTTTTTGCAAACGCCAATGTGGTAAAGAACGCCCAGCTACAACTCGAGAGGCAAACAAAGTAATTGAAGGATTAAAAGAAATGCTTCGTCGTGGCTGGCAATCAAACTATCCAGGAGATACAGCATAATGCAACGAACGAAGATTGAATGGGCAGATTATGTCTGGAATCCAATTAAAGGTATCTGCCCCGCAGGTTGTTGGTATTGTTATGCAAAGAAATTTTATAAAAGATTTCATCGTGCCCCTGAATTAAGCTTAGTAAGTTATAGTGAACTTCAAGAACCACGAATAAAGAAAAAGCCCCAAAAAATATTTCTCTGCTCAACAATGGAAATTTTTCATCCCAAAATTCATCCTTCATGGAGAGAATTAATTTTTAATATTATAAAAAGATGTCCCCAACATATATTTTACATCTTGACTAAATTTCCAGAAAATATCGATAGAGAAATGCCAAATAATGTATGGTTGGGAATTACTTTAGAAAAGACCAACTGGGAAAGGTTTAAGTTTTTTCAAAATTATTATTACAATAATTATGTAAAAATAAAATTTATCTCTTTTGAGCCTTTATTGGAAGAAATTGAACAAGATTTTTTAAATGATATTGTTTATCCGTATAGTTTTATAAACTGGATTATAATTGGTAAATTAACTGGTTATGGCAGAAAATACAATCCTAAACCAGAATGGATATATCAAATAATTTATCAGGCAAATAAGCATGGAATTCCTGTATTTCTCAAAGATAACCTTATTCAAATTTTAGAAAGAGAGATAGTGATGAAATACAGGGAATTTCCAGAGAGGAAAAAATGAGTATTTGCCCGAAATGTAAAAAAAAGATTAAAGGAGCAAATAAAAGAAAAATTAAAGGTATATGGGTTCATAAAAAATGTCCAGAAAATAAGGTGAAGTCATGAAAGAAGAAATTAAACTAACCATTGAGAGGGATTTTTATACCGTCAAAGAAGTAGCTAAAATACTGAATGTTAGTGTCATGACCGTATGGCGTCTGATAAATGAAGGAAAGCTTGAAATAATAAAAATAAGAAATACTACTCGAATTCCAAAAGAATCTTTGATTGAATATATTAACTCTTTGAAATTGACAAACGTATAAAAAAGATTTATAAATAAAAAAAAATGGAAAGAGAATTTATACAGTCTTTCAGTAAATTAACTGAAAGTTTCATGAAAATTGCCGAATTGTTAAACTCAAAAGAGTTAAAAGAATCTTTAATTAAAGAAGTTAAATTTCGCATGGAATATATTGAACTATTAACTAATGAACAATGTAAAAGACTATATGGACATCCTAAAAAAGAATTAATAAAAGCATGTGAAAAAATTATTAATTTAATGTCTAAAAATTAATTAATTCCATCCTACTTTTAAAATTCCTTTCTCAGAAAATATCAGACAATATCAGGTTTGTATGACAAACTAAAACTATATCTGTATATTAATCAATAAGATAGGTAAATGGATAAGTATAATCAAATTTTTAAAGATGCATGTATAAAATATTTTCCTGGAGGAGAAATCTCCTGGCTTCAACTTAAAGCTCAAGGAATAGCTGAATCAAATTTAGAACCCCAAGCAGTTTCTCCATGCGGTGCAAGAGGCATAATGCAATTAATGCCCGCTACTGCGGAGGAATTAGGAGTAAAAGACCCTTTTGATCCAGAAGAAAATATTTTTGCAGGCACCCGCTATCTTAGAAGAATGTGGGATATCTTTAAAAAAGAACTTATGCCTGACCGCTGGTATTTTGCTCTTGGTGCTTACAATGCTGGTCCGGGAAACATAATTCAAGCTCAGAAGATTGCAAAACAGCGAGGTCTTGTTGACTACGACTGGGGTGCAATAACTTGCGTTCTACCTGTAATTACAGGACATCATGCAGCTGAAACAATAAATTATGTAGCACGAGTGAAAAGAATTTATTCAGATTTAACTCTATCCGAATACAAAAAGTAAACATGAGTGAAGAAAGAAAAGTTATATGTAGTTGTTATAACCTTTTAACTGCAAGAGGAGATAAAGAGAAATTTATTAAAACTATAGCTAAAAATGGAGCAAATTCTATAAGAATCTTTGCCTTATATACATGGGGTATGGATAAAGAAAATCCATTAATGCCGTTTAAAGAAATTTGCAAATGGAATGCTGGTTATAACATACCGAAGATTTTGCCTTTCTTTGATATGACTGAAGATAATAAAGATTATTGGGACGAATGGTGGAGAATACATGAATGGATAGCAGAATACATTGGGCATGTTAGAGAGGTAGCTCATGATAATTGTTCATTCAAAAAAAGTGGATATGAAAAATACTATCATCCTTTCCTAAGTTGCATTCAACGAAGAGACCCGGATGATCCTGGGAAAATTAAGATCCCTGGAGGCGTCTGGGGGGAAGGGATGAAAAAGTGGCATAAATTTTGGTTTAAAAAACTTGTAACCAATTTAAAGAAACTTGGAATTCCTTTTGAAATAGAAATTTGTAATGAATATGACGCTATAGATTGGCCAGATAGTCACATGATCGAATGGCACAATTGGGCAGTACAAACATTCATTCAATTAGGTGTTCCTCGAGAAAGAATTATCGCTTCAGCAATGAGAAATCCAAAGGAAATTTCAGAGCAAGTTGCTTATTATTCTGTACACGGGCATTCCCGTCCTGAAGATGTTAAGCCTAATTATTTTGGTATTCCGAATGAAAAAATTGAGATTTCAACTGACGGAGGCTTTAAAGGTAAGGGACGTGCAGATTGGAAAGGACGCAGAGGACCTAACTGTAAGCAAGCTCGGGAAATTGCACAGAAAGCAAAAGAATATGGATATACAAGAATTGAATTTTTTGACCGTGGTATAGAAGGAAAGCGAGCATTAGTTAAGGGACAACTAATCGCAAATGTTGATCTATTCAGCTCTAAAGTACTTCAATGCTTCACAAAAGAATTTCTTGACTGGAAGCCAACACCTAAACCAACAAAATGGCAATGCATTGAATGTAATGGATGGTTTGAAGGGAAGAAATACGAATACAGGAGAAAATTCCCTCTTTGTGAGGATTGTTATAAAAAACTCTCACAGCCAAAAAAGAAAACCTGGTGGGAGGAGTTATTAGAAAAACTTTTAAATTTGTTAAAAAGTTTATTCGACAATGATTGAATTAAAAGGATTAGCAATAGCTGGTTTTTCAATTTGGATGATTACAGAAATTCTATCTTTGCTTAAACCTAAATTAAAAATCGAAAAATTACCAACTGCTTGGATAGTTCTTATTATAGGTTTCATAATCATTTTCATATTAAAAATCACAAACATGATTCAAAACTGGAAAGACATCTGGTGGGCATACATAATAGCTGTTTTTTGCCCTGCAGGTATTCATTCAATCATCAAAAACATATTCTGGGGAAGACCGATTTATGAGAAGAAGCTAAAAGAAAATGCTAAAAATATTTAAATTAAAAATTAATTCTTGGATTATGGGCATTATTGTCATTTTGATTTTAATGGCAGTGAATGTGTTTTTTGTAATGCCTTATTATACTGGTTCAAAACTACGAAAGCTTAAAGTAGAATATGAGATTTTCAATCAAGAACAACTTAAAAAAATAAAACTTTATCAAAAAGAAATTAAAGAGCTTGAAAAAGAAAATCAAATACTTTCTAAAGCACTTTTAAATGAGAAAAAGAAGGCTTTCCGTATAGAACTCGAACTCCAAAAAGCTAAAGAAAAACAAGTAAAACTCAAAGCTCAAATTAAAAAAATGTCTGATACTGAAATAATTGCACAGACAAAATTATATCTTGACACAAATGGAATTATAAACACACGAAAAGGAGTTCTTTGGAATTCAAAGGCAATGAGGAAAAATTTCTTCATTCTTTCCGAGCATCGCTATTTAAAATTTACCTTAAAACCTTCTTACGAGAGACTAATCATCAGTCAAGCAAAACAAATAAATATTCTTGAAGAAAGCAATTTTATAAAAGAAGAACTAATAAAAAAATGGCAGAGAATTGCTGAACTCAGATTACAGGATAATAAACGATTAAAAGAACTCCTCTCAGTTTGTGAAAAAACAAAAGGCTCTCAAAACTTTCTAAAAGACTTAATTATAACTTCAACCTCCTTATGTGCAGCGCTTCTTATTCAAAAAGAAACAGGCAAAACATGGCTCGCTTTTGGTACAGGAATTGGCTTTAAATTAACTTTCAATTTGGTATGGAAATGAGAAGAATAATAATCATAATTTTTAGCATTATTTTACTTTCACAAATCATTAAAGCGCCTGAATGGTCAGATGGTGTAGTGCAATTATGTTGGAATGGAATAATTTATGCGACAGGATTTTTTGTGTCTCAAGATGGCAAAATAGTAACAACATCTCATCTTATTCCCACGATTTTTTATAAACAGTTTCCAGTTTGGGTAAGAATATTAGAAGAAGAGGAGATATTTTTACAAGCAAAAATTCTTAATATAAACAGATATACAGATGTAGCAATATTAAAAGTAAATTATAGTCCTAAATTTTATTTTGAAAAGTTTTCCAATCCAGAATTAAATGAAAAAGTAATTATAATCGGATTCCCTTATGGTTGGGAAAAAGTAGATATAAAAGCAAAAATAATTCAAGATGAAAACAAGGGGTTAGGAGTTAATATTTTTGTTTTACTTGGTTCTTCTGGTTCTCCTGTGATCAATTTGAATGGGGAAATAGTAGGAATGATAAAAGGGAGAAAAGGGTTTGGAACATTATGTCATTCGCATTTTATTAGAATTGCTTTAAATGAATAATACAGAAGAAATTAGAGAAATCGAAAGAATTAAAGGCGATTTAAAAACATTAGAATCAGTAATGAAAATGTATTTTTCAGAAAATGCAGCACGTTGGAAACGGCAAGAAAAGCTTAATGAAGAAATTAAAGAAGAATTTAAAGAAGTTAAGAAATTTTTAGATTCATTATGGAAAAAGCTAACCATAGTTTTTGCTGGTTTATATATTCTCTCAATAATTTTTCAAATTATTTTAAGGTTTTGGCCAAAATGAGTAAACAAGAACATTACTTTGTTGATGCAGAAAGCCTATATATCAAAGGCAAGACTTTATCGGAAATAGAGAAAATGCTTGGAATTTCACGTCGAACACTCACAAAGTGGAAGAAAAAAGGTAATTGGGAAGAAAAGCGAAAACAATATCTTAAAAATCCACAAGTACTTTCAGAAATTCTTTTAAATGCACTTACTGAAAAAGCTAAATCACTCGGTCCAAATATTTCAGCAAAAGATGCTGATGAAATCTCTAAAATTGCTGCAGTTTATCGTAATTTAGGTCTTGTAACTCCTCTTTCCAGCCAGGTGATTTTTGTAATGGAAAGATTTATGGATTTTATCAAAAAAGAAACTGAAAGAGAACTACAAGAGAAAATTACAAAATTGATAGCAAAATTCTTTAACAAAATTAAGGAGGAAGAATATGGCAAACAATAAAAGAGATAAACTTCTTAAAAGGGGTTTACTAACAGAGAAAAAAGAGCAGTTAGAAATTTTAAAAATAAAAGCTGATGGACTTATTAAAAATATACGCTATGAACTTTTTGAGATAAACGGCATCGAATCAATAGACGTCGTTTCAGCAGAAGTTTATATGCGAGAACTTGTGCAGATAGTTAGGCAAATCAAAGAGTTAAAAGAAGAAATCAAAAAAATAGAAGAAGAATTAGCATGAGAAAATTAACCAGAAAAGAATTCGAAAGGAAAGTTAGCCTCATTCTCGCAAAAATGCGGGAAGATGCTACTCCTTTTGAAGATGACTCTCCAGAAGCAAAAGAACTAAGAAAAGAGCGAGCACAAGATTATTTTGAATTTTGTAAGATGTATTTACCGCATTATTTTGAAGATGATTGGGCTGATTTTCAAGCTGAAATTCTTGAATGGCTTGAAGTTCGAGATAAATCTCTTTTCGCTGCTGCTGCACCTCGAGAACATGGAAAATCAGTTAATTTTTCTCTTGCCTATCCTATACATCAAGCATGTTATGGACGACGCCATTTTATTCCATTTATCTCAGCTACTCAAGAATTAGCTGCAGATTACTTGAGATTCATTCAAATCGAATTTGAGGAAAATCCTCGAATTAAACAAGATTTTGGGAATCTGGTCACACCCGGATGGTGGGAAACAAAAGATTTTGTGGTTAACCATAATACAAGATTTCTTGCTTTCGGTCGAATGCAAAGAATGAGAGGAATCCGCTATAAACAATATCGTCCCGACCTCATTATTGTTGATGACCTTGAAGATGAAGTTTTTGTAAGAAACCCAAAGCGAGTAAAAGAAACAGTGAAATGGCTTCTTGGTGCAGTTTACGGTTCTCTTGCTCGAGATGGCACTATGGTTTTTATTGGAAATATTCTTTCTAAAAAATCAGTTCTTGGACAGATTATCCATCGTTTAGATGAACTTAGAAAACAATATAACTTAAAATCCGTTAATGCGAAAATCTATCGAGCAATTAAAGAAGACGGAACACCACTCTGGCCACAGAGATATTCTATTACTGAATTAATGAAAATAAAAACAATTGTAGGCTCAGTTGTTTTTGCCCGGGACTGGCAAAATGATCCTCAGGAAGAAGAAGGGGAAATTAAAGAAGAATGGATTCATTTTTATCATCCAGCAATGGTTGGAAAGCATTTTCCAGTTATTATTTCAATTGACCCATCTGTTAAGAAAGGAGAAACAGCAAATTACAAAGCAATTATTACTTTAGGCAGAGATCCAGAAACAGGACATTTAGATATTCTTGATGCTTTTATTAAGCGTTGTTCAATCGACGCTATGCTTAGAGTGGCTTTTTCTCGCTATAAAGAATTTCGAGAATTCAGTCCAGTATTAGCTTTTGAATCTAATGGATTTCAAGTAGTTTTAGCAGATAACTTTGAAAAGATGTGTAATGAGCAAGGTTTTTACCCTGCTTTAGAATTAGTTGAGCATAGAATCCCTAAAGAGATGAGAATGCAAAGGCTCTCTCCATTAATCGAAAGAGGAATTATTAGATTCCAGAAAAATCAAGGAGACCAAAATCTTCTTATTGAGCAGTTATTAGGTCTCCATCTTCCCGCTGTAGAAGACGATGGGCCTGACGCTTTAGAACAAGCAGTTTCTATTATCGAAAAATTAAGCACAGAATTCACTTATAAGACTGCAGGAAGAAGAAGATTAGGCTATAGACTTCAAGGATATTAAAAATGGCAAAAGAAAAAAAAGGTTTCGTAAAAAGAAAACCAACAACAGAAGAGATAGCTTCTGCAAAAAGGGATTATGACCTTTTTCAAGGCTATATAAAAGTGATTCAAAATCCAGATAGGATTTTGCAGAAAACTCAAGAAGGTATGTCAAAAGGTATAAAGCTTTTTGAAGAGATGGAAATAGATGACCAAATTTCATCTTGCTTACAGCAACGACAGCAAGCTGTGCTCACAAAGGATTGGGATATTCTTCCAGCCTCAGATAGCAGAAAAGATAAAAAAATAGCTGAATTTGTTAAAAATAATCTTAAAAAAATTGGACTCAAAAATGACCTCTTTAATATTTTAGATGGTGTCCCAAAAGGCTTTTCGATTTGTGAAATAATGTGGGATATTCAAAATGGAGAAGTAATAATTAAAGATATCAAAGGAAGAGAACAAAGAAGATTTTCTTTTGATCTCGATAATAAATTACGCTTATTAACTTTTCAAAATATGCTTGAAGGCGAACCAGTTCCAGAGAGAAAATTCATACACTTCGCATATAACTCAAAATATGAAAATCCTTACGGCTCTGCTGTGCTATCTCGATGTTTTTGGCCTTGGTGGTTTAAAAAGCATGTAATTAAATTCTGGATGATTTTCTTAGAAAAATTTGGCTCCCCTACTGCAGTAGGTCAATATCCCTCTCATGCTAATGATAAACAAAAAGATAATTTACTCGAAGCTTGCGAAGCAATTCAACAAGAATTCGCAGTAATCATTCCTGAAGGATTTAAAATTGAGCTTCTTGAAGCTCAACGCAGAGGTGCAACTGATAGTTATGACAATTTTAAACATGCAATGGACACAGCTATTGCAAAAGTAATTCTTGGTTCAACACTTGCTATTGAAGAAGCCAAATTCGGAACCAGGGCTCAAGCTACAGTTCATAAAGAGGTAACAGCAGAAATAATTGAGTCAGACGCTACCCACGTTCAAGAAGTTTTCAATACTCAATTAATTCCTTGGCTTGTTGATTATAACTTTAATGTAGAGGAATATCCGAAATTCAAAATCTTTTATGAAGCAGAAGACGTTGGAAAAGAAATGGCAGAGCGAGATAAAACTCTTTTTGTGGATATGGGTCTTCCAGTTGGTGTGGATTTTCTCTATCAAAAATATCACATACCGAAACCTACAGAAGGTGAAGAACTCCTCCAAGTGCCTCGAAAAGCCCAAACTCAAACTTTTGTTGAAGAAAAACAAATCGAAATAGATGAGCAAGTAGAACAAGAAGACCAAAAAACTGTAAAGCTTTATGAAGATCATGGAAGAATTATTAGCCAAGCAATTGAAGAATCATTAACCATATATAACCAACAATTTATCGAAGAATTTAAAAAGAAATTAAATAAAGCTAAAGACTTTAAGGATTTATTAAAACTCAAAGTCAATCTTAAGGAACTTGAAGACCTCATACTGGGCGCTCTTTTAGTATCAAATCTCAAAGGTCGCCTTGATGTGAAAAACGAAATTACTTTTCAAGAGGCAGAATATGGAAATTTACCTTTTCAAAATGCAATAAATTACTTCAAACAAAAAATTCCTCTCCCTGGTTCAGTTTTCAAAAAACTCAATGATGATTACAAGAAAATAGCATTTACTTTAAAAGAGATTGAAAATCTTTATATTACTGAGAAAGTTTATTCTGAAATTTTAAAATCATTAGAAGAAGGAACTACTTTTGAACAATTTAAACGAACTGTAGATGAATTCTTTGACCGTATTGGTATAACTCGAATAACTTCTTATCGTTTACAGACAATCTATAATACTAATCTCTCTCAAGCTTATAATGCTGGACGTTGGCAACAACTCTCAGATCCAGACATGGCAGATTTAATTCCTTATTATCGCTATATTGCTATTTTAGACAGTCGTGTACGTCCTGATCACGCTAAAATGCACGGTTATACAGCAAGAAGAGATGACCCAATTTGGAATCGCTGGTGGCCACCTAATGGCTATAATTGTAGATGTGGAGTAAGAGGTATTTCGAAATTTGAAGCTGAGAGATTGGGTATAGTTCCAACAAAAGGAAGACCGCCTTTTACGCCTGACTCAGGTTTTGATACTAATCCAGGAAAACTTTCAGATACTCAAAAGAAGTTAAGTGAATTAGTTAAAGAAAAGAAAATCCGAGTAGAAGACTTAACTCAGGAGATTAAAAAATGGACATAAAAGAAAAATACAAAGTTTCAATGAGAAATTTAAATGTAAAATTTAAAAAATTTAAAAAATCTTTAAAAACATTTAATATTTTGAAAATAAATAAATTACAAGAAAAAATGAACAAAAATTATACAAGTTTAAACTATAATTTAATTTTCTTGAAAATTTTAAAATATCGAATTTCGTTCATATTTGCCCTACAATCGATTTTTTCTCACAACCCTATAAAAACCATTTACCCAAAATTTTTAAATGTTTTTAAATGTGGTCTCATAAAAATTAAATACTATTGTCACAGCTGGAGGGAAGAAAAATGTCTATAATTTGGTGGATTTTAACAATATTTTTAATTCTTTATTTTGGTTTTAATTTTTTAATCTACCTATTTATGCGAAATAGAGGATTAATTTTCACCATAAAAGATGCGTTTAAATATTTATTTTTTGGAACAATTGTATTTTTAAAGGAGGTGATTCATGGCTAATTGGATACCAATTTTTAAAGTTGGCAAATATCCTCAGGGTGAATATACAGAGGAAGATTTACGGGCAATTGTTGAAAGTTATGATCCTGGATTTCACGAAGCACCCGCAGTGATAGGTCATCCTAAAGATAATGCACCTGCTTATGGATGGGTAGAAAATTTAAAAGCTGAAAATGGGATTTTATATGCTCAATTTAAGCAAATTGATCCTGAATTTGCCAAAATGATTAATAAAGGAAGGTTTAAGAAAATTTCAATATCTCTATATCAAAATGGAAAACCTTATCTCAGACATGTTGGATTCCTTGGTGCAATGCCTCCTCAAGTTAAAGGACTTCCTGACGCAAGATTTAAAGACGATTGGACTCAATATGTAGAAATTGAGCTCGACAGTGAAACATTAGAATTTGCTGCTACAGAAGAAGAAAAAGAAGCACAACGCCGCCGTTCAAAGAAATATGGCATTGCTATCAAGGAAGGTGGGCATGTAACAAAACCTAAAGAATATGCTCACTTAAGAGACGACCAATTTGCAGATCCAGTAAACTATCGATATCCAATTGACGAAGAACATATCCGTGCTGCTTTAAGTTATTGGGGAATGCCTCGAAATCGCGCTCAATATTCCCCTAAGGAACAAGCAATTATTACAGCAAGAATTGAAGCCGCTGCCAAAAAATTTGGCATTGGCAAATATAAAAAGGAGGTGAAAAAAATGCAAGAATTTGAAGAACTTCTAAAGGTAAAAGAACAGGAATTTCAGGAAAAGCTCAAGGAAAAAGAACAAGAACTTGAAAAACTACAAAAAGAGGCGCAGACTTTCAAAGAAGAAAAAGAAAAGCTTGAAACAGAAATTCAAAAACTCAAAGATGAAAAACTCAAAAATGAAATTAAATCCTTCACTGACAAACTGCTTCACGAAGGGAAATTCGTACCTGCATGGAAAGACATGGGAATTTTAACTTTTATGGAAGAACTTGCTCGTGAGAAGAAAATAGTTGAGTTCTCAGAAGACAAAAAGCAGTCCCTTTACGATTGGTTTAAGAACTTTCTTGAAGAACTTCCTAAGGTAGTTGAATTTAAAGAGATAGCAAAGAAAGAAGATGAGACAAAATTAACTGATTTTCCAGTTGAGAAAGGCGAGAAAATAGACGAAGAGAGACTCGAGCTTCATCGCAAAGCAAAAGCTTTTGCAGAAAAACACAAAGTATCTTACGAAGAGGCACTTAGAGCTGTCTCTTCAAAATAAGTAAGGAGGTGAATAATGGGAGAACAATATACTCCTACGTTAACTAAAACAATCAGGGCTTCAGGTGCAGTTACAAAAAGAAGATTTGTTGGATTTGACGGCGCTCAGATTTCTGTAGCTGGAGCAAAAGCATACGGAGTAGCTCAAGAAGATATAGCAGATGGTAAGCTTGGTGTTATTACTGTATTAGGTACTGCTGTTATTGAAGCAGGCGGCATTATTGCTAAAGGTGATCCAATTGCTGCAGATGCTAATGGTAGAGCAGTGAAAGCTTCTGATATAGTTGTTTCAGTAGATGCCGGGGCAACAACTGTCACATCTACTGCAGCTAATGGCGATATTACCACTGTAAGTGGTGGTGTGTTGCCACAAGCTATTAATGGCTATGCCCTCGAAGCTGCATCTGGAGCTGGGGAATTTATTGAAATTCTCCTTGTAACTTAAAACTTATGAAATAGGAGGTGAAACATGCCAACATTAGAATCTTTAAGAGTTACTGATCCTGTTTTAACTCAAATTGCAATTGGGTATACAAATGAAGATTTTGTAGGTACTTTACTTTTCCCTATTGTTGAAAATCAAAAGAAAGGCGGAAAATATGTTGAATTCGGAAAAGAGGCTTTTAAAATCTATGAAACTCAGCGTGCCCCTCGCTCCCGTTCTAATAGAATTGATTGGGCAGTAACTTCAAAGTCTCTTAATCTTGAAGAGCAGTCATTAGAAATTCCTGTAGATTTTTCTGAATTTGAAGAAGCTACTGATCCTATTGAGCCAGAACAAGATGCTACATGGACAGTCACAGAAGCTATGAGACTTAAACTTGAAAAGACTCAAGCAGATTTAGCTCAAGATGCTAATCAATATGGAGCAAATAATAAGAAAACATTAAGCGGGACCGCTCAGTGGAGCGATCTTACAAATTCTGATCCAATTGGTGATGTTCAAGATGCAAGAGAAGCGATCAGAAGTGCAATTGGAAGATACCCTAATACTATGATAATGGGACCTCTTGTTTTTAAAGCTCTTCAGAAGCACTCTCAGATTCTTGAGAGAATCAAGTATTCAATGAAAGGTATCATTACTACTGATATACTTGCTCAGATTTTCGAGTTAAAAAAAGTAGCTGTTGGTGCTGGAGTTTACGCTGATTATCAAGGAACATTTTATGATCTCTGGGGCAAAAAGGTAATAATTGCGTATGTTCCTGAACCCCAAAATGGTAGAAACAATAAATTTAGACCAAGCTTCGGATATACTTTTCGCCAACAAGGAAGACCAAAAGTAAGAAAATATGTGGACGAACCTTTTAAATCTGAAATTATAGAAGTTGAAGATGTTTGGGATGTAAAAATTACCGCTGCTGGTGCTGGATATCTTATTATTGATGCTGTTGCCTAATAGGAGGTGAGCATGAAATTCAAAGTTCAATGGCATCTCAAACATAATGATGTTAATTATGCTCCAGGAAATGAAGTTGAATTTGATGAGAATAGAAAATGGGTTAAAAATTTAGTTAAACAGGGTGTTATAAAGCCTTTAAAAAAGGCGATTAAAAAAGAAGAGAAAAAATAATAAGGCGGGTAATATATTAATCGGCAAGGGAGGCTATTGAAGGGGGGTTTACCCCCTTCCCCGCCTTTAAGGAGAAGACGAAATGGCATACTGTACATTGGATGACCTTAAAAAAATTATGGATCCTGAACGTATAAGGCAGCTTACAGATGACAATCAAACTGGTTCTATAGATCAAAATATAGTTGATGCTGAAATCGAAGGTGCTGATGCAGAAATCAATGGCTACTGTCAAGAAAAATATACAGTACCTCTCTCCCCTGTTCCAACACTAATAAAAGAGCTTTCTAAAAAAATCACACGCTATAGACTTTACATGCGAAGAGGAAAAGTCCCGGAAGAGATTCAAAACGATTATAAAAATTGCGTTAAAATTCTCGAAAATATTGCAAGAGGGTTAATCAGTCTCGGTGCTTCAGAGCCAACTGAGAAACAAGAAATCAAAAAATCAAAAGAACTCGAAGATAGAATTTTCGATGATGATGCATTTGAGGGGTATTAATGGGTATAGTTTTAAGAATAACACAAAACGATATTCAGAAATATTACAAACAAGTAATGGAAAAGCATACAAAAATGCATATCACTTTAAAAGCAATAGGAAATCTGGTCCAGAGTTCAGTAATGAAAAATTTCGAAGTAGAAGGAAGACCTCGTTGGCGTCCTCTTGCAAAAGCAACATTAAGACAAAGGGGAAGTAACGCAAAAATACTCCAAGATAGAGGAAAGCTCCGTGACAGTATAAATTTTAAAGTAAAATCAAATGCTGTAGAAATAGGCACTAATCGCCCTTATGCAGCAATTCATCAATTTGGTGGTTATGCAGGAAGAGGACGAAAAGTTTATATTCCAGCGCGGCCATATCTTTTGCTTCAAAAAGAAGATAAAGAAGACATTAAAAAAATTCTTAAGGAAATATATGCACAATGAAAGAACTATTAAATGCAATAAAAAGTAAACTTAAAACAGATTTAACTTATCTCCGAAATGTTGAAATTATACCAAGTGAAGAATTTCCACCTGATGAGGCAGGTTTCCCATGTGTTGGACTTAAAGATGGTGAAATTGTAATAACAAGTGAGACGAAAGGTTATCATATACAGCTTTTAGAAGTTTTCATTTATATCTATGTTTCAATTTCAATTAATAGAGAAGCTTCAATTATGGGTGATGTCTCTCAGAAAGGAGTACTTGAAATTGAGGAAGATATTATTAACTCTTTGAAAAATAATAACTTAGGAATTGATTCCATTTTTTGGAATTATTGGAAAAGACGAGCACCATCTGAAACTGTAACTGCTGATTTTGAAAATTTTGTTCAACGCAAAGACATCACCTTTTATTACAAGAAAAAAGTTCAAAATTAGGAGGTGAAAGGGAATGAAAAAATACTTACTTGAATATCGAGGCAAAGGCCGTAAAGTCATTCTTGGACTTGGTTCATTTGAGCGAGGTTCAAAACCAGTAGAGATATCAGAAAAAGTAGCCAAAGAATTTTCACAGCCAGAATATAAAAAAGCAGGCTGGAATGTAATCACTGTAGGTGAAGAGCCTAAAAAAGAGATAAAGATTAAAAAAGGAGGTGAAAAATAATGCCAATTGCAATAGGAAAAGATCAAATAATTTTTGTAAAAGAAGAAACTTCTTTTGCAACTCCTACTTATCCATCTGGTAATGATGCAGTATATGTCATTGGAGAAGGAAGCTTTGACCAAGCACCTGGATTTTCAGAAAATCTTGAACGGAAAAAGACTTTTTCTAAAACAGAAAGAATTAAAGGAAGATATGAAGTAGGAGCATTTAGTTTTCCAACATACATTAAACCAAGTGGATCACTTGGTGTAGCACCAGTTCCTGCTGCATTGCTTAAAGGCGTGTTTGGAAAAGAAACAATTAATGCAGGTGTTGATGTTCAATATGCTTTAGCAGGCTGGGACGATCCAATTCCATCATTTACAATAGTTTTCAAACATGGCTGGATTGTTTATTGGAATTTTGGTTGCGTGATCAATAAAGCAACTATTCCAATTAAGGCTGGAAATGAAGATGAAGCTATAGTGCAAGCTGCATGGGAAGGACTTTTTGCAAAACAAGTTTGGGCTGGAGAAGATTCCCTCTCTCAAGCAATTGATGGAACAGTAACTCCAGTTACATCTATTCCAGTTACCAATGCTCGAAAATTTAAAGTCGGAGCTAAAATTGAAATTGGGACAGATGATAATTCAGGTTCTGGTTTTGAGATCACAGCTATTGATTATGACAATAATACTCTCACAATTAATCCTGGTTGTCAGACTGCACAATCTCAAGGTGCAGTAGTAAAAGGATTTGTACCAACAGAAGTTGATTCAGGTTATCTTGTTCATGGAAGGCTTGGAACTGCCCAAGAGAAAGAAGGTGCAGGTAGTTATGAAGATATTCCCATCATTGAAGCCACTATTTCAATAGAAAATAATTTCAAACTGCTTAATGCAAAAAAAGGAACCGATTATCCACATGATGTCATTCGCGCCACAAATCGAAATATTTCACTTGAATTGAGTATGTATTTTGAAAAAGACCTCTCAAAATATTTTTATGAAGCAGAACAACAGATTCAAAGAGAAGTGAAAATTCCCGCTGGCGATACTGCTGGAAAACGTCTGAGATTTGAATTTCCTCAAGTTGAAATCGAACGACCATCTTTGGGTGGTGATGAAGAGATTGTGCAAGCTCAAACAAGAATACCTTTAGCCACAGTCAGTTTAAATGACGAAATCAAATTAATTTTTGATTGATAATAAGAAGCCCGAAGGTTTCTAAAAAATTTAACTAAGAGGTGAAAAATGCCAGAAGATAAAATAATTTTTCTTGAGGATATTGCAAATCTAAAAGAGGAAGAGGGAGAGTGGTTTGAATTTAATGAAATTCCTGAAGTAAAAAGTTTTGAAATTAAAATTAGATTCCTCTCACCTAAAGATGACGAGAGAATTGCAGATAAACACAGAGAGTTCAGAGGAGGTAGATTTAAATGGGATAGAGAGGGCTATACAGAACATAAATTACGATTTTGTGTAAAAGATTGGCGAGGGCTTACAAGAGAGAATGCAGAAAGAATAATCCCTAATCTTGCAGCACCACTTCCACGAGAAATTAAAGAAATTCCTTTTTGTTTTGAAAACTTGCTGTTTCTCTACAACAACAGTCATGTTTTTAGAGACTGGCTTGATGACATAATGACTAATGAAACTGCATTTAAAACAATAAAAAAAAAGAAGAACTGAAAAACTTAGAGCAGATAATTCGATACTTACGGAAACCGAGTAAATTATCACCATCACAGATAGAAATGTTACAGAAAGCAGGTTACAAAGTGACGCTGGAGAAACACAAGATGCCTGAAATATTGCCTGAAAATATTGATGCATGGAACGTCTGGACCAGGATAGCTACGCAAGTAATTATTGCTCCGGATGGAAAAGTAATCGGGATTGATCTTACTACTGCAATTAAAGTGATGGAAATCCTGGAAATCAGAAACAAAAAAGATTGCTTAGACAAAATAATTTTTATTTCAAATCAGATTTATAAACAATAAAATGGCTGAAAAAGTTAAATTTATAATTGAAGTTGACGATAAAGGTACTGCTGTAATTAAAGGCTTTGGCAGTACTGCAGAGAAAGAATTCGGAAGAGTATCAAAAAGCGTAGAACGCACAAATAAAATATTCTCAAAATGGGGAAAAACTTTGTCTATAGGAGTCACTTTACCATTGCTTGGTATAGGTACTGCTGCTTTAAAAATGGCTGTAGATGTTGAAGAGTCCGAAAATTTATTTAGAGTTTCAATGGGTAATATGGCAGATGCTGCTCAAAAGTGGAGTGAAGAATTATCAGATGCATTAGGTCTAAATGAATATGAAATACGAAAATTAATAGGAACTTTTAATGTCATGTTTACATCTATGGGATTAGGTGAAAAGGCAGCATTTGGTATGGCTAAAGGACTCACTCAACTCACATACGATATGGCAAGTTTTTATAATCTCCGACCTGAGGAAGCATTTTTAAAGCTACAAGCTGCTATTAGCGGTGAAGTCGAGCCTCTAAAAAAACTTGGAATTGTAGTTAATGAAACAACAATTAAACATACTGCTTTGAAACATGGACTCATAAAAACTGGCGAGAAAATGAGCGAAACTCAGAAAGTTATTGCTCGATATCTTACGATCATGGAACAAACTTCTAAGGCACAAGGTGACTTAGCCAGGACATTAGAATCACCTGCTAACCAAATGCGAATTTTAAAATCAAGAGTAGAAAAATTAATGATTTCTTTCGGTAAACTTTTAATTCCAATTCTTCAAAAATTAATTTCAATTATCGATCCAGTAGTTAAGTGGTTTGAAAATCTTGATGAAGGGCAAAAGAAACTTATTGTTACTTTAGGAGCTGTTGCAGCAGCAGTCGGTCCAGTCTTATTAGTTTTTGGAAAGTTCGCAGCTATCTTACCAGGATTAGCCAAAACTCTACCCCTTTTAAAAGCAGGCTTAACAAGCTTAATCAGCCCTCTTGGATTAATAACAGCAGGAGCAACTGCTGCAGCTATGGCTTTAAATCAATTAATTAATAAATATAAAGAAAAACAGGATGCAGCTATTGCAGCAATAAAAAAACAGAGTTCATATCTTGGTGAATGGTTCAAACTCAGAAAAATGGCCTCAGAAAAAGAAATAGCTTCTTTGGAGCAGTTAAGAGATATCTGGCATAAATATGGCAGAGATGCTAAAAAGGCAATCCAAGCAATAGCAGAAGGAAAAGAAGGTAAAGAATTACAAAAATTATTAGAAGATTTACGAAAAAAACATGAGGAAGCAGGTAAAGGAGCTGGGATCCAGGCAGATTTTTTGAAAGATTTAAAACAATTATTTGGAGAGACTGGAAATAAAGCACAACAAACCGGCGAAAAAATAAAGACTGCTTTTGAAATTCTCGGAGTAACATCAGTAACAAAATTCAAAGAGGAAACCGAAAAATTAACACAAGCGACATTAAAATTATGGGATGAATATCAGAAAGGAAATGTTTTTGCAGAAGATATGGAAAAGGCAGTATTAGATTTAATTGAAAGATATAAGCAGCTTGGTCAAGAAGCGCCCCAAGCTATTTTAGAAATTCGAGATTCTTTTCATGAGACTATTCCTGCGATAAGAGATTTTAGTGATGTAATTAATCAACTTCCAGAAGTACATAAAGAAGCAACTGAAAAGATCAATCAAAAAAATAAAGAACTTTCAGAAAATTGGAAAAATATCATTAATGGCATTCGTGAGCATCTCGCAAATAATCTTGCTCAAATGATAATGAATCATCAATCTTTCACTGAAACATTAAAAAATCTATGGGAGGATTTAAAAAGCTTTATAATCAGAGAGGTAATTGATAGACTTGCAACTTCATTTACCAGTCTATTTTTCGGAATCTTACAGGGAGCACAAGGTGCAGCAACTGGAATGGCGACTTCATTCGGCTCTGCAATTTCAAAAGTAATCTCTGGAATTGGAAACGTTATTAGTAGTCTTGTGAGTATGCTCCCCGTTTTAGGAAAAATTGCTCTTGCAATAGGAGCAATTGTTGCAGCTGTTGCTGCTATCAAAGCTATAATAAGTGGAATTTCAGGAGGAGGAAAAAAATATTCAGAAATCACATATTGGTTAAAGGACTATAATGAACGGATTTTTCCCCAGTATATGGAAGCAGTTCTCACTGAATTGCGTAACAGACTCCCTGATGTCAAAGAATTTCAAGCGAGCTTCAATACTGTCAAAGCATCAAGAAAATTACTTGTGGATATAAGAGGAATTCTCCGCGAAAGCAACAAATACTTAAATAAAATAGCAAACAAAATTCAAGGTGCTCAATCAGGATTCTATGGCGTGGTTACTAAACCAACTCTTTTTGCAGTTGCTGAGAATAGACCAGAAGAGGTATTTATACGACCTGTCACCGGCGGCATAATACAAAAACCTACAACAGTAACTCGGGAAATTAAACAAACAATTATTATTAATCCAACTTTTAACATTAATGCTGTAGATGGTTCAGATGTTCTAAGAATAACTCGTGAAAAAATAATTCCTGAATTAGTAACAGCAATAAAATTAAATTACAATCGAGCAAAAACTGAATTTAAAGAAGCTTTAGAATTAGCATGAGATATGTAATAGGTAATTATTTAAATGATTCAGTAACGATTACTCCGAGCTCTGAAGATTCAATTTATGTAAAACAATATTTATATAACCAACGTCCTTCGCTGCCTTTTAGATTCACAGGAAAAGCAGATGAAAACATAGTTTTTGATTTTGGAGAAGCAAAAACTATTACCATAATAGCACTTGTAAATCATAATCTTACTTCTAATGCGATACTAAAAATCCAGGCAAATTCAGTGAATGATTTCACTACTCCACCAGTTGACCTAAATTTCACTTATCATAAAGGAAATGTTTATCTCATTTTGAACGAGACCTATCAATATTGGAAGTTAATTATTCAAGACTCACAGAATACAAATAATATTCAAATTGGGGAACTAATTTTCAATCAGTATAAAGATTTTTCGAAAACTTTCAATTGGGGGTATAAAACTGGTAAGAACTACAATGTATTAAGACATGAGTCACCTTTTGGACAAAGTTGGAAACAATATCTTTCAGATCAAAGAGAAGAATTTTATACTTTTGATGCAATTGAAGATGCGAAACTTAAGTCTGAAGTTGAACAGTTTTTTGATGATTTAAAAGGTTCTGAAAGCTGGTTTCTTCTTATCCCTGATCCAGATGAACCTGAGTGCTATTATGTTGAAATTCTAAATCAATATGAAGCAATCATAAGATATAAAAATAACAACGAGTTTGAACTTTCACTTAAAGAGCATGTGGAGGGGATTGATTTATTATGAGTTTTTGGAGTGAAAATTTTTATAAACTCGAATATGCAAACCTTGTAACAATACCAGACTATTATGGCACTGCTGATAAAGCAACTGACTGGAGCGATGATTCTTATTTTTCTGAACTTAAAATTGGTTATGTCTATCCGCCTTATGAATCTGAAAAAATTCGAAGACAAGGAATTTTAAGGATTAAAGATTTCTTTCTCCAGGAAAAAAATTTAGCAAGAATTAAACTTTATTGTAATGCTGTTAAACTTATAGGATATGAACCTGAAACAAATTTTTATCTTCGACCGTATGCTATATTAGGTGGTGTAGATGCTTCTCCTTCACAATATGTCTGGAATAAAGATGTTTCTGGAAGATATTTCAATGGATATGAGGAATGGGGGTATTATCAAAGCGACAATCATCCTTATGGATTTGCGGTAGGAGATTTTCTGTATTTATCTGAGAATTCTTCAGATTATCCGATGTATATTATTATAGATGCGTGGTATTTTGGAGTTGATGAAAATTATCTCGTAAAATATCAAACACATATCGAAAAGAAAGGGCTTCATATATATTATGGAAATTTAATTGGTTTTGTAACACTTATTCCCGAACGAGTTGAAATCTGGTATTGGGAAGCAAAAATCGAATCACTTTCTTTATATTGGACATCTCCGAATCAACAAAAACAAATTACAGTAACTGGTGTTGGTCTTAAAGGTTATGATCCACGCGGAAATAACAAAATAAAATATATTCATTTTAAGGGGCAGCAAGGACAAGGTACATATACCCTTCAAGAAAGCGTAGACTTTACAGTTACAGGAGAAAATGAATTCTCTTTCACAACTCCAGCACTTCCAGAAGGTTCATATATAGTTGAATTCGAAAAGAATTTATCGCCAGATGGTTCAACTCAAGTTCAAGCTATTAGTCAAGCTCCTCAACCTTTTTATGTAGGTAATTTTCTTGCAAGAGAAAAAATTTTCTTTGGCGGTTGCTTCGAAGCTAAGAAAAAAGATGGCACTACTACAAGGCTATGTTTTGCTCCAATAGATGCACGTGCAAAAGATCAGTTCTATTCAGGCAAGATCATCAATATTTCAACACTTAATCGGTCAATAGAAGATAGAAGCGGGCTTTATCAAATTTCTGATGTCTCTATAACTCTTTCAAATGTAGATAAAGAATTCTCAAAATTGCTTGCTCAATATTATTTAAGAAACCAACCAATTGAAATTTTAATGCTTTATAGAAGTCTTCCTTGGCATTCTATAATTTTTAAAGGAATTATAGATGATTATGATTTACAAGGTGATAAAATCACACTCAAAGTTAGAGATTTTACAAGAAAATATTTTGAAGTCTCTCCTTACGAGCTTTGTCTGGAGGACGAATTCCCAAATATCCATAAAAACGATATTGGAGCAGTTAAGCCAATCCCTTACGGCAATCTTTCAGCCTCAGAAGGAATAATAAAACTTCCTTATGTGGACACTTCCCAATATAAATATCTCCTTTCTCTAATTCCAGTTTATGATTTTGAGATTTATTCTGATGGCATTTTAAAACAATTAACAACCGATTATTCGGTTGAGATAGATTCAAAAGGACAAGTTTTTATAAAATTCAATTCCGACCAGGGCGACAAAGACATCACAGCAAATATTAAAGGAGCTATGCATTCTGATTACAATAGTTCAAATGGCTATATACAAAATCCTGCTTATGTTCTTCTTCATTTTCTACAATTTTTTACACCAATTCCTGATGAACTAATTGATTTTGATAGTTTTCAAACAGTAGCTAATATTTTCGAAAATCGAAGTTTTGGCACATCCGCTGCTGGAGCAATCACAGAAAAGAAATCAACAGAAAAAATTATATCTGAAATGGTAACTACTTTTGGTTTTCATATTTATCAAGATAAAAATGGAATTTTTAAAGCTGAAATCAAAGATATAACAAACTTCCAGGCTGAAGAATTCATTTGGGTACAAATTGATGTAATGAACTTTCCAAGATATGCCTGGCGGGAAGAAATTATTAATAGAATTATTTACTCGTGGAAATATAATTACTATGAGAAAGGCTTTTTAAAAGAAAAAGAACTTGAAGATAAAATAAGCCAGGAAGATTTTGGCAAAATAATTGAAAAAGAACTTAAATTTTTATGGACGAATGATGATAATTTTGCAAAATATAGGGCAACTGAAGAGCTCAAAAAACGAAGTTATGGAATTAAAAGAGAATATCTTACTGTACCACTTCATAAACTTGGAACGCTTGATATCATGCAAAATTTTAAACTTCAAGATCCTTTCGCACCTGAAGCTTCTGGCCAAGGTTGGCGACAAAGATATTTTTATGTAGAGGCTATGGAATACGATTTTCAAAATTTACAGCTAAGAATAATAGCAAGAGATCTTTCATATATTTTAAAACAATATATGATACTTGGCGATGAAAATCTGCCAGACAAATGGACAAACGCTTCAGAAGAACAACGGATATATGCATATCTTTGTGACGAAAATACTCAAAAATTCTCAGATGGAGAACCAGGAAAACGTTTAGGGAGCGAATTTAATGGATAAATTTATTGAAAGAGAAGAGTTTGAAAGATTTTATAAATATGTTATTAGACAATTAAGAAATATGCGACTTGGGACAGGTTTAGGTTCACATCAACATGTAAAAGCAGATATAACTGATTTTGCACATGCTTCTGACCATGAGGCAGGAGGTTCTGACCAGATAGACCATGATAATCTCTTAAACTTTGTAGCCTCTGAGCATATAGATTGGAGTATAACAGGAGTAGAGACTATACATCTTGATAGAATTCCTACTCCACTTATAGGGAAAGATGCTGATAGTGTAGATGGATATCATTTAAATCAAGGGGTGCAAACTACTGATAGTCCTACCTTTCAAGATGTTATTAGTTCCTTAGGATATAGTTTAATTCCTACATGGTATGTTTTGAAATTAAGAAATTATATATCAGTAACTACTTCAAACTCAGACAGTTGGACAATAGTAAACTCTGGGACTGCTTCTGTGTCAATAAATTGGCAAATCGTTATGAATACAGGAACAACAATAGATAGCACAGCAAGAATTTATTCAGGGATATTTATAAAAAGATTTTTTTCAACATATTCTAATGAATATTTATTTATTCAGGGGGATTCGGGAGCAAATGGTTTAAATGATAGTATTGTGTATTTTGGTGTAACTGATTCTACTTCAGAAATTACAGATACTACTAAAATGATTGGTTGGAAAGTAACTGGAGGAATAATTTATGCTCATGTAGCAGATGGAACAAATGTAACAAATGTATCAACTGGAGTTACTTGGACAACTGCTTATGCAATAAAATATTTTACAATTATTAAAGATACAAATTCTATAAAATTTTATATAAATGGCACATTAAAAGCAACAATCACAACTAACATTCCCACTAATTTATACAATGGAAGATTAGTATTTCAAATTAACAACATAACAGCAACAGCAAGATATTTAAGAATTTTTAAAATAGGAGTAATAGATTAATGAAAAAGAAATTATCAGAAATTCATAGAAAATTAATTCAGTTACGATTAGAGAGAATTAGAGAAGCACAAAACCTATTGCAATTAAGACAAAGAGAATTTTTGAATGATTTAGACTTAATTGCAATGGAATTAGGGATACCAAAAGAGGAATTATCAAAATGGCGATTAGATTCTAAAAATGAATATTTAGAGAGAATAGAATCTAAATTAAAGATTCCAAAAAATAAAGGAGGTTAAAAAATGGTTTGGGACGGTGAAGATTTTCAGCTCGATGATAATTTTCCCTATCAAGCTGCTAATAAGATAAAAAACCATTCTTATAACTCATTTTATAGTAAACCAACAGCTGGAGAAATTAACATAGTAAATGATATAGTCTTTTTCTATAATGGAACTTATTGGATTAGAGTTTCAGATGTTTCAGGCTGGAAAAAATCAGTAAAAGATAAAGACTTAACTACTCCGCCTGCAAGTCCAAATGAACATGATAGATATATTATAGGAGCTGGCGCAACTGGTGATTGGACTGGGCACGATGGAAAAATAACTGAATATATAAATGGAAGTTGGCATTTCTACACGCCTTCAGAAGGAGATTTTGTTTATGTAGAAGATGAAAATACAGTTTACCGATATGATGGCACTCAATGGACCACCGATAAAATCTTTGCAGGCAAAATTCAATTTACAAGACAAGGGACGTTAAATCTCTGGACTTACCAAGGAAGTGTAGCAGACGGCGGAACTTTCGAACTCCCAGCTATTACAAGTTCAGCTTTTGGTTGGATTATAGCAGGTAATAATGAGGAAAGAAGTTTTTTCTTTATAGACGGCAATGGAAATGTCACATTAGTTAATAATTCAACTAATGTTGTAGCGAATTCTGACACGCTTGGGGCGCTGTGTATTGGAACTGCTGCAGCTCAAGAACCTTTAATTATCAAAAATAATCTTGGAGCAGCAAAAAATATAAATCTGGCTATTTGGTATAACTAAGGAGGTTTAAAATGCAAAATTCTCCAATATGTTGGGTTGGAGGTAAAAGACTATTAAGAAAAAGAATTCTTTCCCTTTTTCCTCCCCATGTTTGTTATGTGGAAGTGTTCGGAGGTGCAGCATGGGTTCTTTTCGGGAAAGATCCTTCTATTTCTCAAGTTGAAGTTTTAAATGATATTGACTCAGAATTGATAAATTTTTATGAGGTAGTAAAATACCATCCAATGGATTTTATTGCTTCTTTTGATTGGGAGTTGGTTTCACGAGAACTTTTCCGTAAATACAAAAAAGAATTGAAAAAAAATAAAGGTACACTTCATAAAATTGAGAGAGCCAAAAAATTTTTCTATATTCTTAAAGCCAGTTTCGGCGGCCAGATGGAAGTTTTTGGCTATTCAACTGTTAGAAAACCCACCTTAAATCTCCTTCAAATAAATAATATTGTTGCTGCAGCGCATAAAAGACTTATCCGTGTAACCATAGAAAATTTAGATTTTAGAGACCTCATTCCTCGTTACGACAGGCCTCACACATTGTTTTATTTAGATCCCCCTTATCATGATTGCGATTATTACAACTACAATTTCACTGAGGATGATTTTTTAGACCTTGAGAGGATTTTAAAGTCCATTAAAGGCAAGTTTATTCTCTCTATAAATGATGATGAATTTACAAGAGAACTTTTCGGCGATTATTACATTGAAGAAGTCAATACTATCTATTCGACTCCAAGAACTTCCAGGCCCCGAGTCACTGAATTACTCATTAGAAACTTCCCAATTGTAAAATCAGTTCCAGTCTATTGTATTTCTAAAAATCGACTTAGTTAGAAATAATTTTTAATTGTTTACTGCAAAAGTTCAAAAACATATTGGACTCCCTTGAGGGAAAAGGAAAGGATTAAAATTGCGTCAGATCTATCTTAGGAGTTATTTTCGTGGTTATAATTGGCTTATGAGGTATATACATGATGTAGAGAATCATCCTCAAAGGGATGTAATTGAAG
>Ga0209426_1000412_pt1 | contig 47072 bp, 48 predicted proteins | sample Deesub1362B_J571_FD_187697 | JGI IMG/M metagenome (GOLD analysis project Ga0209426, IMG submission 187697) | Deep oceanic, basalt-hosted subsurface ecosystem from Juan de Fuca Ridge flank, Pacific Ocean, CORK Borehole 1362B_J2.571 (SPAdes)... ...
GGGTATTTGTCCATTATCAACCTCGAAAACTCTGTTATTGGTGAACTTTACTGTTAGCTTTGCCCAATCGTTCACCATATTTACTTTATCAAGAATGGAATCGGTTATCGTGTCGTTGATTGCATCATAAACATCGATCCCGTATTTTGCTATGAATGTTACATTAATGAAGTGATTAGCCCCACTTGTATTTACCTGCTCTAATCTAAGTCCCCGACCCTTTGAATGTGTGGAATTCAAAATTGTGTCTCTCACTATATTATTCTGCGTAATTCTATTCAATAGGTCATAAATCCGAATTGCTGGAGAACCCGTTGTTATAATTGTGCTGTTTGTAATAGTCGTGTTGTTACTTGCTGAGATTCTGAATGCCCACCGATTTGAATTAGCCGTCACATTGTCAAAGCTATTACCATCCGAATGCAACACTATGATACCGCCAGAATCGGCGTTGCAGGATTCGTTATAGATAGTATTATTGAATGAATAGTCTTTTAGGAAAATACAATTGTCACTTGAATCATAGGTATTGTCATGTATTGTGTGGTTTGTATTGTCATTGATTGCACTTCCTAAGATGTAAATTGCAGCACCATTTATGTCAATAAAGTTATTGTTGTATATTTCTCCTTTTCCATTGCTGGAATAGATGGAATCTACATGGATTCCGCGTCCTGAATAGCTACCAATACCCTGAAATGTGTTATTGTATATTTTCCAACCCCAATTTCCACCTAAAACTTTGATACCGCCTCTTGTTTTATTTAAATAAAAGGTACTGTCTTTGACCGTTATATTTGTCCAGTATCCAGGGAATGGTAGATATTTTACTTCAACACCTCCCATCGCTTCGGTAATACCATCACCAACATAAAATGTACAATTTGAAACTACAGTACTTATTGAATTCGTTCTGACTCCATAGTAGTAATTCTTGAAAGTTATTCCATCTATCGTTATGTTGGACCTTCTATTTGGACCATAAAGATTAATTGCCGAAATTCCTGTTGTAACCGATACATTATCCAATGTGGGTGTTCCATTGTAAGCTTTCAACGTTATCGAATCGTTAGCAAATGTAATTGTTTCATTGTACCATGTTCCATTGAAAAGCCATATCGTACCTCCTGATTGTATTTTTTGGGCTGCAAAACTGATACTCTGCCAAGGCTTTTCTAAGGTTCCAAGATTTGAATCATTCCCCCATGTCGCAACATAGCAGTCTGGGTAACACAATGCTGAGACAGAACTAGTTCCAAATAAGTAAAGTGCAATAATTAGACCAAACAAAAATTTGACGTTCATTTTCGACCTCCTTTTGAATTACATAGTAGATATATATAAATAAAAACTTTCATTTTCAATAATATATTTCCTTGGCCCGTTAATATGAGAATTGGCCGTTCTATTAGCTTGTCAACTCCTTTTAAGTCATTTGTTAAATCCTATGTTGAATCCTCTAAACCAATGACAAGGTTTTCACAATCGACAACTCCCAAATGCGAACTTTTCCATTGTTGTATAGGAGGGCCTCGTCATCGTAGGCATAGCGGAGTAGTTTCGAAGGGTATATCCCATGGTGCCAAACAATATTTCCCCCAGCTCTTGTATTCTCAACAAGATATTTAATGCCAAATTTCTGGTAAGGTAAAGATTGCAGATTTATATATTTCCACATTCTGGCCCCAATTGGTGGCACCGCGTACCCTTTAAACCAAAACTCCTCAGTGGTAATAGGGTATCTTTTAAACTCGGAAATATTAGGCTTAGTGAATTCATAAATTTGGTTAATTGTAAGTCTATCAACAAAAACATGGGTTTTTTCAGATATTGCAAAAATTCTAATTCCAAAAAGATTGTCATTTGAAATCGCAGACCCGTTAAGACCATCCCTCATCCAAAGACCTGCCTGATAAGTTGACTCTTCCAGGTATCTTTGGTTTATTGATTTCTCTTCTGATTTCGGTATGAAATGGACGAACTGGTAATATGCCGAGATGCTGGTAGAAAGTAACAAAATGATTACAAAAAATTTAAACGCAAATTTGTTCTCTTTAGATTTTTTGATTAAATTGATTAAACCTAGAGCAGCAAGAGGTATTGCAAATATGGGCAAAAACCATTTCATATATGTTTGAATGTACATGAAAGTAACGAGAGAAACCAACGAGAGTAACAAAAACCATTCTTCAAATTTCTTAGTATCCTTAAAGATCAAATAGGTCAGTCCACCAATTGTGAAGAAAATGGGCAGTCCAATATATCTTAAATAACTTATATTTATTGGTGCATATCTTGAACCCTCTAAGAAGCTGCGAGTAAGAAAGGGAATTGAATATGCTATAAGAAATCCTCCAAAACTAATAACGGGAAGAAGCTTTCTAGGAACTCTAATTGGTTTTATATTTCCAAGCCGGAAACAAAGAGTTAATAATAGAAATACAAAAATTGGGGGAACAAGGAAATAGAACAGGTGGTGAGTCGAAAAAAGGAAAATTGCAAAAATAATAGCCAAAAAGGCGTACTTAAGAGATTCACGACATTTCAACATAATATAAATAAACAGCGGGGTGAGAACGACAAAAAGACCCCTCGCAGGTATCGTCCATGTTGTATAACCCAATACGCCTAGACTGGTGGAGAATCCAAAAGCTACCAGAAATTTGAATAAGCTATCATCCATTATTTTCTTAGCCATTATGTATGCTGTGAGCATACTAAAGACCCCAATGAAAAGAGAATACAGGAATATAACGGACTCCATTTCCATATTTGTACTTTGTGAGATGCTTGAGAGGAAAAATTGCACTGAACTTGTATACGAGCCAGGATAGAGGCCAACGACCGATAATGGATGAATAATCCATTTTGCATATCCGAATTCATTTAGGGAATTTGTCATTACGTGCATAAAAGCTGAATCTGGATAGACCTCATGAGGTACAACTTGAAATCGTAGTATAACATTAAGTATTATTAGGAGTATAAATAAATTAATCATCGTTTTCTTAGAAATTTCATCTAGCATACTGATCTTCAACCCCCTATATGTTTCCAAGTCTCTAAAAAATCAGGAATACTGCTATTCGTATCCTCTATTCTTTCTTTAACTCAAACAGCTTCTAAAAATATTGCCACAATATATTTTGGAAAGTCTGAAACGACCCTCTTCTCTCGTAATATTTTTATTAATATTTATGAATTTTTAAAATAACTACCATTTAAATAATCTAGCCACTTCAAATGCTTCAGCATATTTTACACCTATTGTTTGACCCCTAACCTTGGCTAATCCCACAATGGCCTCTTTTTCCATGTAATCTTTACTACTTTGAGAGGTGTATACTTCTATACACCTCAATTTATCTTCAAACACATCACTAATATCGCTATACGCCACAGGCCTAAATTCAATTGTGGTAGAGGGAGTCTCGTATAGAAAAATACTATTTTTCATTTTACGTGATGAAGATAGAGTCGATTTTGCGATGTTTGAGTGATCTTGATGATAGTCTTTTGGAGAGTGGACATATACTATTTCAGGCTCTATTTTTTCTATGTATTCATCCAATAAGCTCACTGTTATTCCGTCATGCATAATCATTGTATCCGGCAAATTCAGAAAGTAAACATTACTAACACCCATCAGATTCGCTGCAATCATTGCCTCCTTGATCCTCTTATTTTTGTCTCCACTTTTCTCACCTAAGGATGCTATAACGTAGTATACCTTATCACTATTGAGGATGTGTTTCCTTAAAGTCCCCCCACACCCAAGTTCTATATCATCTGGATGTGCTCCGATTGCAAGGATGTTTCTAGATCTTTTTACTGTATTTATTTTATTATAACTCCTTTTAATAAATTTTTGGTTCTTAATTTTAATTCACCCCATCAGGTCCTTTAGGCACCTCTCCTATGTTGAACAGTGCATCGATCGCGGCCATATTCGGTATAAAACCATCATAACGTTGTTTATAAACAGGATGTATAAAATCTTGGAATTGTACTTCAATGCCACGTTTCTCAAAAAGATTAACATCAAGGTAGTTGCGCCCCATTGATCCAGAAAGATATACATTGCCCCCCAAAGCCTCAACAATCTCAACCAATTTATCTGTTGACTTAGATTTGAATCCTAAGCTGCTAGAAATTACTATCTTCGTATCGATGTAAAAGACTTTTTTAAGAAAAGTTATAAGAGCCATATTCAAGTCAAAGAGTTTTTCGTAAGATCTACTGTAGATCTTTTTGATTTCGCCTTCATACGTGCTGTAATATGGTGTATCCTTATAATTATCTCTAATGTTGTTAAAGTGGTCTTCTGACCATTTTAATCCTTTCCAAGTAGTGACTTTGTTTTTTATCCGTATTTCGTTAATGGGTATGTGTTTCTTTTCGACGGGTACTGTGAGCCACTTCCAGCCATTATATATTCTGATTCTATTGCGATGATGAAAATCTCCTTTATTAAACATCGCATCGTCGTAAATAACAAATATGTCTGCCTTCATCATCTTATCAAAGAACCCTAGATACGGGAGATAATTAGGCTGGTGTATTGCAACGATCATACTTCTTTTCTCCATTTATTCCAGAAATACTCCCTGAGCTCTTCGTCATGTATTTTTTCCCTTCTTAGCAAAAAGCTAAACACGTATCCCAGCATGTAAGCAATTCCCCTGCGATAGGATCTTTTGCAAAAATTTATGCTTCTTGCAAGTACGTTAATTGGATGAACGTTGAGATAATATGCGCTTTTGCCACCATGGAATCCCCTCTTCCAATAATTCTCACTACCTGGAACCCTTGTTTCAAGTGCTTTAATATACTCAAATCGCATCGTTTCCCATCCTCTCAACCTTGCTTTTGCCTTTAGTACACTATCCCAGCAGCACGTTAATTGTATCCCGTCACAAGCCTCGTAACATTTCTTTTTTATCAACATGATGCCTCCAGATGGCTCGTTTGTATTCTGAGGTACGTGTATTATTCTGTCGTTTTCGATGAGGTATACTCCTCCACCTGCAATTCCTAACTTTGGATTTTTTTCGAACTCCTTTAGCAATTCTTCAAAGAAATTCTGTTCCAAGATCATGTCTCCATCAACATTACCTAAATATTCGTAATCAATCCCCTTTTTTTTACAGTATTGAACAGCAAAGTCAAAAGCTTCCTTCATTACACTAGATAGATGAAATCCAATGTCTCTACTTTCAACTCTACTTTCCAGCCGAACTATCTGAATCCATTCATATTTTTCTTTGGCCTCTTTGAGTACTTGAGGTGTATTGTCCGTACTCCCGTCATCAACGATAACCCAGACTCTTGGCCTAGTGGTCTGCTCCACTACTGACTGGATAAGCTTGGGCAGATTTTCTCCTTCATTTTTAGCTGCAGTCACAAGTAGGTATCCATTCACATCAATCACCGTTTTGGTTTCTGTTAAAAAAGAATAAATCTATGAAAACTACCTATCCTAGGGCGTTTAGAGGTGTCATATTCTATTACGAATTTTTAACTCCTTTATTTTTTCCTTAATTCTTTCTCTATCATCTGCTTTCTGGTATACTATTTCCTTTTTAGCAAATTCGCTCTCTTCCTTAAATATTTCTTTTAGAACTCTACCGTCTATATCGCTCGGTATGGGTAAGCCGAAGATGTGCAAAATTGTTGGAGCTAGATCGTATATTGTTATATTCTCAACTTTGACACTCTCTTTGATATCTGGACCATAGGCAAGGAATATTCCATATAAGGCATGATTGCTGATACTCATATTGTCCTTGAAAATTTCACCAACAAGCAAGCGGCCCATGTGGTATTCATCTGATAATTTGAAAATTATATCTGGGGCCGTATTCACCTTGTCTCCGAAGTATAATTCTTCCTTTTTCCAAATTTTCTCTACGATCTTTTTCCCGGTCTTTGGGTCTTTTAATTCTGTTAGTTTATATATAATTTCTGCTCTAATATTTTCATAACTCGCCGGTTCTACATTGCCATTATTAAATCGCTTTTTATCATTGATGTAGATACTAATAAAATTGGAACCTGAGTGTGTCGCCACATATGCAGCTGTTTCTGATACTTTTGGCTGCACGACATCCATCTGGACTTCTATTGGTATTATCTTCTTCAATTTCATGTATAAGGGGTGTATCCAGCCAAGCAGCTTGAGGTGTTTCAACAAGAAAATAGGCAGCTTTATGTTCATCCTTTTAGATATTGCTCTTTGCGTTTCCTTTTCACTCATATGGCGCGGGGTTCTTGTTTTTGTCCTGTGCTCAACCTTCAAAAACCCCTCTCTTTTTAGCCATTCGTTACCAAAGAACTTTTTCTCGTAAACCTTGAAACCATGGTCAGACATAAATAAAATATTGACATCCGGAGGTGTATTGTCTACAAACCATCCAATATACTCGTCTATTTCTTTATAAAATTTTATTGGGGCTGTATCATCATCTATGGCTCCGGAAATTAGTTTGTCGTACATTATATGCTGTATCCAGTCTGTACCACTAATCAATAAGAAGAAGAAATCCCATTCTTTTTTAAACAATTTTTTAGCACACTCAAATCTAATTCTCTCTATTTCCCTTATATCGTCGATGTAATCCATGATTTTCCCCTTAATGTACAACGATCTATCTGGGACAAGTCGATAATTTTTAAATTCGGGAATTTCATTTACCAGCTCAGGAGGGAAAATGAAATCATCACCCTGGGTTAAAAAACTTGTGATAACAATCTCCTTTATTCTAGGTGGATACGAACCAGGTAGATTTATAATTATACATTTTTTCCCTTTCTCATAAAGTATTTCATAAAAAGTTTTACTTTGAATATTTTTAATCGTTATCGGCTTTACGTCGTCCAGCGACTTCGTTGGGACAAGAAAGTCGTAGCATCCGAGTTTTCCAGGATTTTTGCCTGTAACAAAAGATATCCAAGCTGGAACTGTTACAGGAGGAATAGTGGATTCTAATCTACCCCATGTACCATTTTCCATCAATTTTTTGAATGTTGGTAATTTTCCCTGATCAGCCCAAGGCTTGATTAAGTCCCATGTAGCCCCGTCTAACCCAATTACGATGAGTTTTTTGCTATGCTCTTTCAAAGTTACCACTTCCTCTCTTTCTGGTATTTGCGTATATTCTCTCCACAATAGCTGCAAGTAGTGAAGCTTTTTTAACACTGAACTTGACGCTTAACTTTGGGTTGAATTTTGATTTGAATTGGCTTATTGAAAGTGTATTTGCACCCAGTATTTCATAATGGTGGTATCCGTTCTCTATTCCCCATTTCATAACTCCCCAATGTAGGAAATCGTTTGAGACACGAATCTTTGTCTTTGGTTGCCCTATCCAGTCTATTATTTTCTCCTTGTAGCAGAGTTTAACGCCTCCGCCGACAATTTCATCGTCCTGTCTTACCACAAAAACTTTCAAATTTTCTGGGAACAGTTTATTAAACACGTCTAATAAATATGCTTTGGAAATAGGAAATTCCCTTTTTTGCCCTGAGTATCTTTCATATAACATTTTATATAAAATTAGCAATTCTTCCTTATCTCCCAATTCCAGTATTAGCCCCTCTTTTTCTGCTTTTCTTATGTTTTTTCGAGCCTGCATTGAAAAATTAGACTCAAGAACGGGCAAATCTACGGAAATATCGAGCAGATAACTGTAGAATGGCTCCGCTTGGTACCCCATCCATTTAAATGGTCTGCAGTCTACTAGTCCTGGTGGGAGTTTTAGATAGGTGTAGTTAGATTTAATTTCATTACCAATAAATTTATTAATTTCCGTACAAAATTGCATAATTAGGGATTCCTTCTTTTCTTGTTTTAGTTTATCATAATCGAGTAGGGTTGGCCCTAAATACGGCACTCCTACTTTTGGTGGAGGGGAGAAAACCATCTTTAATGGACCAATTTTTTTGTAGAATATTGGGAAAACTCCAATGACTCTCTCCCCTTTCAGCCCTATAAGTGGATATAGAGTACTGTTTGTATGTTTTTCAATAATTTTAAGCCATTCGAGCAAATGGAAAATTGTTCCATATGGCGATGCTCCAATGAATGTATTCCAATTTTTCAACTCATCGATTTTTGCTACTCGAACTTCAAGCATTTTAACTCATCCTTTCCCTTGCGTTTAACCATTCCACAAGATCGCGTGCAGTTGTTATCCATGCATTCCTCTCCTTACAAATCTCTATCAATTTTTCATATATTTTCGATCGCAATGGGAATTCGCGTTCATTGAAGACGCTTTGATGCCAGCGCAAAACCAAAACACCGTTATATCTTTCTACATTATTCAATATATCTAGAATTTCCTTCCAAACATTCTCGTGATCATAAGAGCATGCATTATCCATTATTGAGATGGGCAACTCCCAAACTGATAGAATTTTACCTTTTTTTGGATTAAAGGGATGGAAAGGAAAACAAGTCCCATACCTAAAACCCATATCACTAACGAACCCTATAGATGAGTCGTATTTCAGTTCAAGCTTTTCATGAAACTCCCAAGTTTTGGGAACTTCTAAGTTGCAATAGTGTTGTGAGATTCCGTGGACTTTCTTTCCCACTATCTTCTCAAGTATCTTCTTTTCTTTCTCTAACATTTCTATGTCTTTATAGGAGTTATAGGAACCATGAATTCCGATTTCCCATCCTTCTCTATCTAATCTTTGTATCATATCCACGATTTCTGGATCTTTTATGTTGTAGCGTCCTCGATACAACTTCCACTCTTTTGGTGATAACCAATTTACCTTTTGCCGCTCGTTTAAAAAGAAAAAAGTAGATTTTGCACCAAGTTTTCGCTCTATTTCCATTATTCTCTCAAAGTTCCAGTAAGGATTCTCCTTTTTGAGAAATGATAGAACTTGAGTGAAAGCTAGACGTATTTTTCCTTTATACAAATATCTTATGATATTTGTCGCGTATTGAAACGTCTTTTTAACTCTGTCAACATCATGTGTCAAGCAGACTGCAAATTTTTTCCCATCCGGCCAGAATGGTTTGTACTCTGTTCGAATGTTTAGTTGATTGTTTGCAAATTTAATGCAACCAAACAGTATCTCCTCGTAACAATCAACAACCGGGATTCTCATGAGTTCTTTGCTTTTGTTATTATTTTTTCTCCAAAAGTGTTCGAGATTTCCTGATAATAAATGACCAATTTCGTTGAATATATCGAATCCGATTGTTATTACGGAATCCTCATACACGACACATGGGTACTCATTTCCTTCCTCAGTATACGTTACTAAGGGCTCTCCGTCTAGTCTTACTGGTCTCTCAAACAAAGGTATTTTTTCCTTGTTTATTTTTAGGTATCCACAGATATCATTTAGCATTTCGTTTTCAATAATTCGTATGATGAAACCGTCCATCTCCTTTTGTAGGCCATATATTATATTTATTTCAGAATCACGGTTATAGCCCACTCTGAGACCGTATTTTAGCATGAAGTGGTTAATACCATAGATCCTATATGGGTCAGCAGTTTTATAGTGTATTGAAATCATTCTCAAACCAGCTCTTTTAACTTATAACCTAATATTAGGCAGCAATTTAATATGTGACAACGTATGCTAACTCTTTTTGGATATTTATGAAATCTCGACAAAATTTTCGATGCACTCAACCATGAATTGAGTCACATCTATCTTTTCCCTTAACATCCTATCTCGTCTATGTTTCCACTTTTTCTTTGAAAATCTGTTTTCGAGTATATTCAATGCTTTCTCTAATGCTTGATGGTTATCAGAGAATGTATAAATAAGACCATAATTGTGGTATAAATCCTCATAGTTTCCGCAGAACTTAGCTAAGCTTGAAATGAGTATTGAAGGAGTTCCCAAAATGGCAGCTTCTGTGGCTGTTGAACCCCCCTCTCCTATGTACAGTTGCGCATAACTGAGTAATGAATGAAATTTCTCTGGTACTACTTTTAATTTATATTTTTCAAATTCTTTCTCCAGTTCTCCTTCCGAAACAATAAATACTTCGCTGTGCTCTTCTAGTTTTGAAATGTATTCTGTCTTCATTTTTGGACTTATGCCGTGTTGTCTAATATCGTGACTTGCACCCCACGAGATAAATCGCATAATAATGAATTTATCTTTTTTACCTAATCTTAACTCATCTAAAACACTAGGGTCTGGCGTGAAATAATTTGGATGCAAATAGGCAAGCTCCTCATAGCCATTATATTTAACATGCTTTCTTGGATTGATTCTTACTTTAAAACAGGCAGGTGTACAAATAATGTCAGCAAAGGGATGTGTAAGTAAATTTGCGAGTTTTGCATGTTCCGTATCGGAAAAGCAGATATATGGCTTATTTAATAATTTACTAACCTGTCCCATATAACCGCTACCCTTACCGACAAATATGTCCGGATTAAAGGCCTTGGCAATCTTAAGTAGTCTTAGGTCACCCTCGATGATCCCATACACCTTCTTAAATAAACCACTGTAGTTTTTGCCATAAACGTCGTATTCAAACCCTATTGAATCTAATAATTCCAATGTTATGTCTTTATCTCTTGCTGCAATTTTAACCTCGTGTCCCCTTTCTATTAATTTTTTTATAGGATTTTTCCAAACGTGAACCCTTTTAGGATGTTCGATTCCTACGAGTATTCTCATATTATCCACATACTTTTTTAATTGATTTAGCAATCGTTGTCAAATCATCTTCAGAAAGAGAATAGTAATTTGGAATTATCAATACTGTGTCCGAAAGAGTCTCGGAATTATGGCATCCGCCCTTGTAATTATAGGATTTTCTTGCAGCATCAGGCGTCATACTGAATAGCTTGGCGGTATCAATTCCCATTTTCCTCAGAGAGTTGCAAACGTGATCCCGCTCTTTTTTATCATCAAATCTAACTGGAAACATATAGTAATTCCAATATACATCTCTCCTCTCAAGAGGCAATACTAAGTGAGTGTTTTTGAGCTCGTCAATTAAGAAAAATGAATTCATTCTTTGCTTTTCAACAAGTTTTTTAAACGTTTTAATCTTTTTTCGGAAGATATATAATGAGATTCTATTTATCTCTGAAATCTTAAATGTTCCTTTGTTCATCAAATTGGCTCCAGCTTCTATATTGGAACCAAGAGGGTATGCAAAAAGACCAAACCATGGCCTACTGTAGAGATATGATTTAATACACTCAAACAGAGAATTTTTGAGCTCGTTTAGAAGGTTTTGCGGACTTAAAGACGTCATTTCTTTCTTAATTCCATCCGTTCTCTCATTGTTCACAATTATCATTCCTCCTCCGCCAGCGGAAATATACTTATTTAAGCTAAAAAAAGATGCGTCACCGAGTTTTCCGGTAAGCTCTCCTTTGTATTCGCTGAATAGTGAGTGCGCGCAGTCTTCGATAATGTATAGGTCGTTAGCTATTTTCTTAAGTGAACTCATATCTGCAGGGCATCCAAAAGTATGAATAACTACACTTGCACTTAGCTCAGAAATCTTTTCTTTCACATCTTTCGGATCCAATGTGTAGTTATTGATGTCAATATCAATAAAGCAAGGTTCTAGTCCAGCTTTTAAAATCGCATCAAAGACGACTGTGCAAGAATATAATGGCACCCCTACCTTTTCCCCTTTAGGGAGATTTAAAGATTTTAATAGAAGATACAGTGACACCCTTCCACTATTTGTAAAGAAAATATTATCACCGAAAATCTGTTTGATATGGCTTAGGTCAGGTTCGATATTTCTGGTCAAAGAACTTACGGCATAGATTAAATCTGTAAAGTTTAAGTCCAGATTGAATCTGGGTATTAACTTTGGCGTTGGCTTAATGAATTTAATAAAGACTCACCTACAGTCGTTTTAATTTTTTCAGCTCTCTCGTCTTTTTAATGATGAGTTCCTTTTCCCTATCTATTTCTGCGTAGGTTACTTCACATTTCGCCAATTCACTATCGTCTTCGAATATTTCTTTGAGCACTCTACCGTCAATATCGGTTGGTACTGGAATCCCCATAACATAGAGAATTGTGGGAGCAATATCCAGTATACTAACTCCAGTTAACTTCACTCCTTTCTTTATACCATCTCCATAAGCTAGGAATATGCCTTCAGTGTTGTTCTCAGCCCTCCATTTTTTAGGCAAACCGAAGATATCTGTATTGCCTATGCCAGAACTCGTATAGACATGATCCCCTTCCTCATAAATTATATCTGGGGCTTCATTCACATACTTGCCGTGATATAGTTCTTCTTTTCTGTAGACCTTTTTTGCTACTTTCCACCCATTAGGGCTTGTTAAATTATTTAACATATAAATTATTTTTTCTCTTATTTCTTTGTACTCTTCACTCTTATTATCAACTAAAATATATATTAAACCTTGTCCTACAGCTATTGCTTTGGATTTTTCCCAGTTGATATATGCGTCAAGTAGCCGTGTACCCGACATCGTCCCATCCTCAGAGGGAATAGATCTCGTTATCCTCTCCGGAAAGGTTCTTTTGATCAAATGCGTAATTCCAATCTTATTGGCAATCCTAACTAGATTTTGCTTAGTAATCCCGATTTTGCGTAAATATCTTAAAAATGATTTCTTAATTTTCAGAAATCCCTCATTCTCTAACCATGTATTAACATAGAATGTCTCGTATATTTCATTCGTACCATGATCTGACATGAGGAAAATATTGTTAATTTCCTGATTGTTTATTAATTCGCCAATTCTACTATCAATTAATTTCCATGCCTTCTTCACGAGGTCGTCGTTAAACAGGAAGTGATGGAGAACATTAATATAGAATACTGAAATTTGCAGAAAATCAACTCTGTGCAGCATATCCATTGCAACATCGAATCTTAAATTTATGACGGATAGCACTTCATCAATGTATTTTTCGATTTCCTCTTGACTTGAAATATGTACATTAGGGTAAAGAATATAGTTATATTTTTCGTTCAGCTCTTTTTCAAGAGTTCTAGGATATGTATATCCAGCATATGCTGAATCAGGAGCTCCTGCTATCACGAAGCCGTTCAACTCTTTTGGAGGGTATGTTGTTGGCATATTGATTACACCAACTCTAAATCTTGCTTTACTGATATAGTCAAAAATTTCCAGACTATCGAAAGATCGTGAGTCGTAGCCGACCAATTTTTGTTTTTCCCGATCTACCCTCTGCCACCAAAAGACACCAAGCTTTCCAGGGTTTTTTCCAGTAGAGTAACATTTCCAGTTTGGACATGTAACTGCTGGGAGTTGGCACTTAGAAACTCCCCAAACTCCATTTTCCTTGAGATATTTGAGGTTTGGTAAATCACCATTTTCGATCCATGGATCGATTAAAGTCCAGCTTGCACCGTCTAACCCGATAACTACAGTTTTCATGATTAATCACCTTTATCGAAATTGTATAGTTTTAATTAAGTAATAGACAGAACTCATTTTCATTATCTAATTACGCCTTTTAGTCTTCTATACGTATAAAACCCTATATCCGCAATTCTCATTTTGGCAGGCGAATACACTTTTTTAAATCTACCATAGTTTGGAAACTCCGCCCCAAATCTGGATTTATAATATCTAATATTCTGATTTTTTGTTGGAGTCCCGCCGCCACCAAAATCGAACGTTTTAAATCCATTTTCACTTCCCCACTCAAGTAAGTGCCATATTAACAGGTCTCCAGGGTGATACTTTAGGTATTTTGTAATTGTGCCAGTGATAAATGCGTAGATCGTGTCTTTGTAAATTAATGCTAGCTGAGTAGCAATGTATTCGTTATTGTATTTAGCAAACAGAAATTTAGCCTTATTTTGAGGCACCAACCTTTCAAATATTGCTTCGTAGAAGGAAATGTGGGGGAGCGGCATCCTAACTCTGTTATAAGTTTCTTTTAAGAGAGTATAAAAAATCTCTAGATGTTCTTTTTCATGACATTCTTCTATAGTTATTCCTAATCTTTTTGCTTTGTTAACTCCCTTACGTTTGTCATCTTTTAGTTGCTTCCATAACTGATCTTTTGGCTTATCTAATTGAATTATTGCACCAAAGTGATCCTCAAATAAATAGCCTTGAGGTATTAAAACCTCATTGAATAATGTTGGATCACTTAACATTCTGATCTCAGAGTAGATGGCTTTTTTATGGGTCACTTTATCGTACATTTGAATAATTCTTATTCCAGCATTGGGATTATTAAAAATTGGGCCCCCAATAACAAGAGACCAAGATGTAAAAGGCTTCAATAATCCACTTTTCTCTTTCCTTATTACTCCAGACATAACAGAAACGATTTCTTCGTTTTCGTTTACCCCAAATAGTGGTAACAACTCATGATTTTTTGCTTTTTTGTATACTTCAGCCATTTCTGGGCTCTGAAAAATATTTCCAAGTTCGTGACCTAGTACAAAAGCACTCCAATCATTTTTGTCAATTTTATTTTCCGTTACTATCTCAATTTTCTCAGTCATATTTCATGCTTAATTTTTCTTTAAGCTTCCAATACACTTTCAGTCCCGATTTTCCAGTATTTCTTATATATTGAAAAACCAACCATGTCAACCATTCTACAAACGTTTCTTTCCATTGGTTAGGGTGAACTAATAGATATACATTTTTCTTAGAATTCTTGATTAAGTCTATAATATCGTTTGTACTTTCAACATTTAATTCATTATTTTCAAAAGTTGCCAGATCTTTCAATTTATATCTTGAACTGTCCCAGCTTCTTCCAGTATCTGAGAGATAATATACTTCCGAAAAGTTGACTGAGAGGTAAGCCTCCCCGAGCAAATTAAACTCTCTAAAATCAAATTCTTTCCATAAATCGAGATTGATCCATGGCGTGAAAACATCTTTGGCATTAATCAACTTACCAAATATTTTAATCAGGCCTCTCAGGGAGCCAGCTCTTAAGTCACCTATTAAGGGACTTCCATGTTGCGCAATAGTTTTTACATTACATATGCTCCTAAACGCTTCAAGCTCTTTCTTAAAAATCTCAATCGCCAAATTCGGGTCTCCTTTTGTCTTATCAATAACTTCATAATGGTAACCAATCTCATGACCTAAATTCGCTATTTCTTTTATTATACTGGGTATGAATACATTGTCGATATATCTGAAATAATACGATGATGTTATTCCGAACTTATTCTCTATTTTTGCCATCTTAAGCGCATACTCTGGTTCGCTGTCAATATCGTGTCGTATTATTATATAAGGCTTATCTTTTATACTTAACGAAAAGTATTTTTCGAGAGTGAGAACACTATAATCTGATTCCGAAATAGCTTCGCATAGTTCCCTATATTTTTCCAAAGTAAAGTCAAGTTTGAAACGATTAATGCTCATAGCTGCCTCATTTTGTATTCTTTTTACCAATCTTACTGTGTATTCTATCCCAGATATATTGAATAGATGGTTTTGGATCATCCAAGGAAAGCACTCCGTCTTCAACATTCTTATCAAAAAATGGTTGAATAAAATCGTATAGAACTTTGAGTTTATTTCTTTCACTCTTCAGTCTCTGATAGCATGCGAGTAAATCAGTAAATAGAAATCTGGTTTTTACCCCAATTTTATACGAATGGATTGGTCTGACATCTCCTTCCAGCGCAATTTTATATAGGAGCAGAGGAAAGTTAACACCGGCCTGAATTGCCAAAGCCATAGACCCCCAAAATCTCGGATTGATCTCCATAAGCTTGGGTACCCCATCTCTGCTGTCAACTCTGAATTCAACCATTGCTACTCCGTACCAATCCATTGCTCTAAGCAACCTCAATCCATATTTGTGGACAGTCGAATTTTCAATGCTTTCACAGAATGCAGATATTCCGCCTGTGATGGGGTATTCCCGTATTCTTCTATGGGTGAAGGTTGCTCTAACTTTGCCATCTTTATTAAAAAGGGCAAAAAAACCAACCCCTTTTCCGGGTATGTACTCCTGAACGATAGGAAACGCTTCAATTTTGTGCATCTCTATGTACTTCTCTTTTAATTCTGAGAAGGAGTCGACATACGCTACACCTGAGGCATGTCTTTTTCTGAACTTGATTACCAATGGATATACATCTTTGGGGATGTTATAGAGATCTTCGATTTTTCTGGGAGTGAAAGTAAAAGGAATTGGAATTCCATTATCCTTTGCCAATTTATACGTGGTGGCTTTGTCTAATGCATTTTTCAGTCGATTGTATTCTAATATTGGAACCTCAATTTGTCCTTTGAACTCAGGAAGATACTTTGAAATGGGTTCCATGGCATCAGTAAGACATGGAATTAGAACATCGTATTTTTCAGAGATTTTTAACATGAATTTAATATAGCTCCTTTCGTCTTCAGTTGGAGGCGTCCAAAATGATTTTTTGCAGTATCTGGATTGAAAACCAATGGGTTTTTTGCAGGTGCCATGCACCTCAGTTGCGGCAACATCTATTCCAGCCTTCCCTAAAGCCCTTATTGAGTAGAGTCCGACTCTTCTGTTAGCATTTGTAATTATAACGCTCATCTGTCCGTTCTCACTCTTAATAATTTATGAAGCTTTTTAGGTAATTTTTTTGTTTTTATGATCTTGATAGCACCGCTCATCAATCGATAGCACTTGGCAGACTCAATACCACTTATTAGCACATCGCCTTCCAAAATTTTTCTTTTCACATCCTCCATATCCGTCACGTCATTTATTGTTATTCTTGCAGAACCTATCTCGAAATAAAAATGGGCATCGCTTCCTGCAGTCAGAGGTATTCCATTCTTAATTGCTAAATCTTCCGCCAATGAATTTGCTTTTTTCGAGACTCTGCCGTTTAAAACTTCTATAGCATCAACTTTTCGGATGATCTCCCCATTAGGAATCGTTGCCCCCTTGAATGGATGAGCTAGGATTGCAATACCGTCTTGAGCCTTTATTTCCTCAATAACCTCTAAAGAATCTTTTGATTTAATTTCATCGTTTAGAAATAAACCAATGATGTCTCCCTCCTCGGTTGTCATTTCACAACCGATTATATTATAGATGTCTTCGATATTTTCTTTAGAAGCTTTTAGACTTCCTTTTATTGTGTTATGATCTGTTATCGCAACTGCTTTTAATTTTTTCCTTTTTGCAATTTTTAAAATCAATTTAGGGTCTGAAATTGAATCGAATGAGTATTTCGAGTGAATGTGTAAGTCAAAGTCCATTTTGATCACCTATGGAAAATTTTTTCTTAGTTTGGGGCCAAGAGAATTTGTTACAACGATGGGGAGTTTTCTCCATACTTTCGAGAATTTCTCCCGAGATGGATTTGCTTGACTCGAATCTATTACTTTTTTTAGTTTAATCAAATAGTACATGTACCTTAAATGAATTTGATTGGCTCCCCAGGGTTTTTTAAACCTAAATGTGCCTGAATTAATTAAACTACGGCCAAAATCAAAATATCTATGTCCATTATAGCATGCAAACTTTATAACTTCCCAGTAAAGAAAGTTATTTGGATTGAACAGGCTGTATTTTCTGTCTGAGGCAGTCCATCCTGAAATCAATGTGTCTTTGAAAGATAATAGAAAAGTTGAGGCAATTGTTATGCCGTCATGTACGGTCCCTGAAATAATTGTATCTCTTGGAAACTCTTTCATAAGATTTTCAAAGAAATTGTAAGAATGAGGGGGTGCACCCAGGTGTTTCATATTCCCTGTATAGAGCTTGTAAAACTCTTTCAAGCCGCAATTTGTAAATTTGAGATTTGATTTGTAAGCTTTTCTTATCGCGTTTCTCACTTTATTGTTAAATTTAGTATCCCAAATAACCTCTGGGTCTCTGTCCAGCTCCAAGATAAATGTTGAATAGCTGTTGTTGATCAGTAGATTCCTGTCATTAAAATTGCTAATATTATTTTTTTTCAAACATCTTAACTCTAGATAATCTACATCGAACTCTTTTGCAATCTTTTTAGCCTCTTCAACAAGTCCTTTTTCAACCATTTTGTTATTAGCACAAATACCGCCATAAGGTGAAAAAGGAAGTGAAACTAGTTTCGTTCCAAAAATTTTGCTTGCTATCAGGAATAGTGGTAAGATCCCTATAATCTGACTATCTTCTTCTGCAACTAAATAGATAGGTTTGTGGCCATATGTTTCCTTCACCACATTTCTCCAGCCTAATTGATGGTAGAATGTAGATTGATCAGATCTAAGAACGTACTCGTCCCAGAGCTTTTCCTCTTCCTTTTTAAGTTTAATAATTTCGAGCTTGCTCACGATACCTTCCTCTATACTCCCCCATACTCAAGAATTCGAAGTCATATTCTCTTGCATCTTTTAATAGGGAATCCAGTAGTTTTAACGAACCCAATCCAAGATTCCTCAACTTGAGTTTTTGTCGGATAATGTCTGCAAACAGGTATTCAACCGGATTATTTGTCCTTCTTATTGTGCTGATTCTACCACCCACGCTAACACATTCATTTGGATGGAAAAGAAACACCACTGGTTTTGCTGTTCTTACAGATTCAAAGAACAAAATCTTTTGTAAAATCTTGGTTAAAAAGTGGTTCAACCTCATTGTTGTACCTATATACGGAGCCAGTAAAGCGGAGATTGGCACTTCTAAAATTTTAGAATGCCCTGACTTTACCACGGAGTCATAAGAGAGCATGTAAGGTTTTCTTGGTGCAAACAACCATTTAAGTTTCTTTTTTGAACCAAATGTAAATGGCCCATCAAATCTCTGACTGCATACAGAGCTATCTGTCTTAAAACCAGTTTCTTCGAGAGCTCTAACAGTATCTTCGTTTATTCTCAAAGCTGGTGACCTAAAAGACTCTATTCTGCTACTACCAGCTTTTTTTGTAGCCTTTATTGCCTTCTTTAGATCACTTACTTGCTCTTCATAACTGAGTGTGTCAAAAGCTCTGTGTGGTGAGTGGTCATATCCATGACACCCGATTTCATGTCCATTCTCTTTAACAATTCGAATAGACTCTGGAGATTGTTCTGCAAACTTACCTGTAAAGTAAAACGTAGCTTTAACATCGTGTTTCGAGAATAAATCCAGCAATGAAGGCAATCCTTGCTTATGAATCTGCCTTACAGTATCTGGATCCTCCCTATTCAAAGGAATTGAGAAAGCCTCAACGTCTACAGTCATAAGGAAGTACATTTTCCTTCATAACCTTTCTTTAAAGCTACCTTGGAAGATATCGTGTACTTTATCCCCATAGTGAAAATGTCCCCAACCACTCAATATAGTCTTTCTCAGTTAACCATTTTTTGAGCTGCGGAGCCCACCTGAAGACCCCGCTCTGCTCATATCTCGCAAGCATTTCGGTTGCTCTTTTAACCCCCTTTTTCTGCAGTTTCATTTTGGGGGTCTCCAGCAACCTCTCTAAAATACTCGAGAGGAGTTCCACCAGCTTCTGATTCACTATCTTTCCTTTAACCTTGGCATACCATAGGGACGCTCTATACAAAGCCTGTTCAATCCTGTCTAATTTCTTCCAGTTGCCGTTTCTAAATCCTTTTCTAAAGCTGGAAAGAAGCTCATTATAAACCAACATGCTTTTCACCTCATAAGCATAAATTTTTTGTTGAATTGAAAATTAAAATCTTTATTATAGTATTATGGATTCAAATTTTTCCAATTGCCCTCATCTATAGAGAGCTTACTCTCAAACCCTGCTTCATTGCTTTACACTGTTGAACTTATTTTTTGACAATATGTTATAATTATAAGTTAATTTAAAAACTAACCAACTACGAACAAAATGGTGCTTGGGAAAGCTATAATAAGTTGATACCATCTACTAAATTATGCTTGACTATAGAAACTTAATTCTGTTTTTGATAATCCTCGCCCTTTTCTTAGGCGCTACAGTGGAGATAAGCGAGGGCTATGTTATTGTTGGAATCATGCTTATTGCATTAATCGTAGTGCTGCTGACAAGAATAAAGATCTCAGTTCCTGTTATTACCACACCTTCTAGATTCCGCATGCTCTTAGGCATTTCAATTCTGCTGGCAGACATAGTCTACAACTTGGCAACCAACAGTGAACTTGGAACCTTGGATGTTATGACTTTAATACTTGGCACATCTTTTCTCGCTCAGAATGCTGGAAGAGAAGACATGCGGAAAATGGGTGTTTTCGGCGCCTATATGTCTGCAGTGTTCATTACTCTCTTTTTGATATTCTTCGGTCTGTTTAACAAGCTGGGGATAGGTCTCGTACATGTATTTGATCACTACTTCGTTCTTCTCCCCACAGTTTTTGTAATCAGGAACTTGGGTATCCCCATTGAAGTAGTTTCAACAGAAACTGTTTACATTTCTGGCATTGAGGAGATGACAGTTATAATTGGTGGTCCTTGTTCTGGCCTCTATTCCATGTTCCTTCTGATTGCAACGTTGACTGCATACACCCACATCGAACCTGTTGAAAAGAGGTTGTTCCTGCTTCTGTTAGTCATCTCAATTGGCATTGCATACATTGCTAACTTGACCCGAGTATCTGTACTCTACGTTGTTGGGTATTACTTCGGGACTGACACTATGCTAACAGTGCATGTTCATCTGGGTTGGATAATCTTTGTTGTCGTGGTTTTATTCTTGATGTTTATACTGGATAGGGTAGCTAGGAACAGTGAGGTAAAGTTTTCTCCTAATGAGGAATGCTACGAGGAAAAGGAAAAAGAATAAGGCTAAAACTCCTAAGTATGCTGCAGAAATCATAGCAAATCTTTCAATGTCGAAATCCTTTCTGATGAAAGCGTCAGCTATTACAATTGCAAACAACACAAGTAGATTTGACATGAAGCTGTAAAACAGAGGTCGTGCTAAGATTTTCATCTCTGTCCTCTTTTCTCCAGATTGTCTATTCTTTTTTAGCCTTTCCAGTCGATTAGTTGTTGATGGGTTTGTGTTGAACAAAGATTCATAAGTTGGCACGGTGTAATCCAGTATATTCACACTATTTCTGTGAAGTGGGTTAACCGTAAATAAGTGGGCATGGGCTAAATTTACTCCATAATGTTCTGATCTCAGAGACTTGTTTAACTTTTCCAGTGCATTGATAAAACTCTGGGGGTTGTTGTTGATTCTGATACTCTCTTGATCTGCTTTATGTTCACGTGAAGGGGATACGAAAGTGTATATTAAGATGGCCGCTATCGGTGCGACCAGAGAGAGAACGAAGAGCTTTATAAGGTTAGGTGCTGGATCGTCATCCAGACCGGAGCCGGAGAGCATTGAGGCCCAGAAAGCAAGGGTGGAAAAGGAAATCAATAAACCTGCCAAAGCAGCAGCATAGGCTGCGATGGATGTGTCTCGATTTTTTATATGAGCAATCTCGTGGGCGACGATGGCCTTTAGCTCATCATCATTGAGCAAGTTGATTAAGGATTCAGTTAAGACAATCTTCCCTGTTTTTGGACTTCTTCCCAGAGCAAAGGCATTTGGCATATTAGATTTTGCCATGAAAACCTCTGGAACCGGAATACCTGCTTTCTCTGCTAGTTCAGCGGCAAATCTAGAAATGTATTTATCTTCAATTTTTCTAGCTCTGTACCACTTTAACAGTAACCTGTCACTGAAGCAGTAAAAGAACAGGAATATCAGGAGAGATGTTAAGAGGGCTGATATCTGCAATAGATGGATTAAGCTAAGCTTGGTACCTTGGTATATGACTTCAATGTCCAAAAAACCCGATTTTGAAACAAGAAATCCGACTATACTGAACAACCCTAAGATCGGTACTGAAATTAAAAGCCACAACAAAGCCAGCTTTCCCAGATTACTCAAATTAATCACCTATACTTCTGATATTGATTTTATACGGATGTCGTCCCAATAAATTTTCAGATTTAATTTTTCAATATTATTCTTCGCATATACTTTTAGGCTCAATCTGTTCTCCTTGTAGAGGTAAACCGGAAGTCTAATGCTCTGCCACCTCTCCTTTCCGGCAACATCGTCTTCCCATATCACTTCACCATTCAGCAAGAGCTGTTTGAAGCAGCCTGTGACGTTTTGCTCATCGTAATTGTCCATAACTTTAAGGAGTAGAAATGCAACTCCTGGGTCTCTTACCTCTATATTCTGATAGATTTCAGCATATTCTCCCGATATTAGGTTTCTGATCTGCAAGATTAGGTAAGAGAAGTTTCCGGAGGTAGATGTTCCGAAGGCGTATCTACCCCAAAAGCTTCCATTCCTTACGAATTTCCAGCCACTACGAGACTCCATGTCTCCATTAAGAATTGAAGGTGTTGGATAGGCCTCATAACTCTTTGCTGATTCAAGATCTCCGAGCTCAGACGAAACCCATAGGTGGAAATACCTGTATGGCCTCTCCTGAACTTCATTCTTGAAGAGCAAGAACTCCAGCTTCAATAACTTCCCAATTATGTTTGGAGTGAAGTTTATACTTCCCTCCCATTTCTCCCCGTGGTTGAGGATTACCTCCTCCGTTTTCAGCAGCTCCCCTCCCAACTTTACTTGGAGTAAGTACCTGACTTTCTCGTGTTCATTATTCTCTATTACTGCCCTGAACTCAGCTGGTTCGCCAAGATAGAGTTTTGAGGGGTAGCTCTCTTCATAACCTTGGGCATCTAGAATCTTGAAGATGGTGGGTATTTTTTCTGCGACCTTCGTTATGGGCTCCAATTGCACATCATCCCACCATAATTGGATGGGGAAATTGCGAATATCTCTCTCTGCATAAACTCTTAGCATCAGTGTGTTTACTTTGGAGCGCAGTGTAATAGGGGTCTTGACATACATCCACCCCTCATCGCCAGCAACATCATCTTCCCAAATCACCTCATTGTTCAGCAGAACCTGCTTGATGAAATTCCCCTGTCTGTAGAGCGTGTAGGAATCCCTAACAGCAAAGGATACAACCACGTTTGCGGGAACCTCGTCAACTGTGAAATTCTGATAAAGAGCAGCATAATTTTCGGATCCTAAGTACGTTTTAGAGGGATAACTTATCTCGTATGAGTGCATGGGGGAAGTGGAGATCAGATCGGTTATCTCTGCTGTGAAATTTTTATCGGTACTAACGTAAAGCCATCCTCCTGGAGATTCCATATCTGCATTCACAATTTGAGGGGGTTTAACACCATATTTCTTCAAAATTTTCAGGTCACCATAATCCACTTCAGACGAAACCCATAGGTGGAAATACCTGTATGGCCTCTCCTGAACTTCATTCTTGAAGAGCAAGAACTCCAGCTTCAATAACTTCCCAATTATGTTTGGAGTGAAGTTTATACTTCCCTCCCATTTCTCCCCGTGGTTGAGGATTACCTCCTCCGTTTTCAGCAGCTCCCCTCCCAACTTTACTTGGAGTAAGTACCTGACTTTCTCGTGTTCATTATTCTCTATTACTGCCCTGAACTCAGCTGGTTCGCCAAGATAGAGTTTTGAGGGGTAGCTCTCTTCATAACCTTGGGCATCTAGAATCTTGAAGATGGTGGTTTTTTCCTTAATAATTTCAGAAAATTCTTCTACCTTTATGTCATCCCAACTAACTATCAGAGGTCCTTTGAAATCACTTCTTGCATGCACTCGTAGGGTAATCTTATTTGTTCCATTGTCGAAGGTAACCGGAACCTTGATCTCTTCCCAGCCCTCGTCTCTTCCTACGTCATCTTCCCAGACAATAATGTCGTTGATCAGAACTTCCTTCATCACCTTGGTTGTTCTGGCTGCTTTATAGGAGTCGCTCACCTTGAATGATAGAACTGCAAATCCCTCTTCAGAAACCACCTCTTGGTATATTCCTCCATAATAACCTTTTATCATCTGAGTTTCCGATGGGAAGATAATCTGATATGTGCTATTTGGAAATGCGTTAAGCGATATGTTCAATGTTACTTTCTGACCACTTTTGATATTAAATTCCATACTTTCGTTCATATAGACTTTGGGAATAGCTTCAATCTGCACATGACCAGGAATTGTTTCAATTTCGAAGTATCCGTAAGCATCGGTAATCATGGACTCCTCAAATTTATTATCGACATTCACCACCACTTCTACTCCTGGTGCTCCTTCGCCATTGTGTGTGACATATCCTGAAATTAGTGAAGGAGGTGGTATTGGGTCGAGTAGCATTTCAACAGTGCTGATTTCATTCGCCTGTACTTCGACTTCTATTTCATTCCTGAAATACTCTTCTCTACCAGCAATTAGCCTGATTTTACCAGGAATTGTCTTAATTTCAAAATACCCTGATTTGTTGGTACTGGTGGATTCATAGAACTGACCGCTACGAGCACTGATGAGGGCATTGGGAATTGCAGTTTTTGTAACAGAATCGTAAACATAACCAGTTATTTTTGAGGTCTTTGGTGGTAATGGCAGGATAACTTCATGCACGCTTGCTATGATGATTGAGGTGCGATTCGCCGCATAACCCTCGGCAGTAACCTCGACTATTGCCTCACCTGAAATTATTTTCACCATAAAGTAACCCGATTCGTCGGTTTTTGTTTGCTGCACAAAGCCGTACTCATTCGTAACCTTTACGGTAGCATTGGGTATCGGTCTGCCGGTAAATTCATTGATAACATAGCCTTCCAGAACAGATATTATATGCGGGAACTCCTCCGGTGAGAGTTCTTTTATCGTTTCGTTTAAAGCTGCAAGTTCCTTCATTGTCATATTAAATATTTCAATCGGGTCTAGTGTGGTGTTGATTAATAGGGTTTCACCATCTTTAATTTCAAATTCCATTTTGCTCTCTTTGTACCCCTTAGCGGAGGTAGAGACCCAGAAATGGTCTGCAATTATCTTTGTTTCATAATATCCGTTTTCATTGGCTTTTATTACCTTCTCATACCCGTAATGGTTACTAATTCTTATAATCGCACTAGGAATGGGCAAGCCAGAAGAACTATCAAGAACGTAACTACCAATAGTGGAGTTCTCCTCTATTCGATGAAATTTTGTGAAGAAACTTCTAAAATACCTAGTATTTTGGTCAAGCTTCCAATTGGAGTTTTGCTCCATGTCCGAATTTTTGATTACAGGAGGATTTGCCAATACATACTGTTTGACTTTCTCTAGGTTGTCAAAATTTATGGTGGAATTAACCCAGAGATGGACAGAGCGATAAGGTATGGTTGAGCCCTCCTTAAAAAGGACAAATTCAAGCTTCATTCGTTTTCCGAGATGTTTTGGCACGATATCTATCTTGCTTCGCCATTTCTCCTCATGGTTAAGGAAAATTCTCTGTTCCTTGAGGGGATAGCCGTTCAATCTGATTTGTAGAGTGTAGTTAACGGGTGAGCGCTCATAATTTTCTACGCTCACGATAGTTGGATTGGGCTCAAGAACGTACAGTGTATGGGGGTAGTTCTCCGCTTTTACCCCCTCACCTAGGATGTATAAAGCTGTAAACCGCTCGTATGGGAATGTGAGGCTCGCATAAATGAACATGCTGCTAGCAATAATTATCGAGCTGGCAAGTACTAATACCAAAGCTCTTTCGATGTCACTAAGCTCCTCCTTCTTTTTGAGTTCAGATATGAGCTTGGTTACATCGGAGAAATCAACTGAGAATCTATCAGTGGCAGGAGCAAAACGCCTTGTTATCGCAGCTATAGTTGTAAAAAATGCAGTTATAAGTGAGAGCGAGATTATAATCGGCATCGGCCGAAATTGCCAAGGTGTAATACTAAGAGCGAAACCATTGAAAACAGTTATAGCAATGCTCAAGCCAATACTAAGCGTAAGTCTCTCTAATCCGCTGAGATCCCCTCTTTTTGGAAATATTGCACTTACTAAAGCATATCCTGGGATAAATAGTAAAATTAACAGAGCAAGGATTATTCTTAAATAAGTCTCATTGAAAGGTGGAACTAGTACAAATACCATGGACAAATCCGTAAGAAGCAGGAGGATTATAAGATCGAATGCATAGTTTCGGTTTTTTATAACGTCTTCTTCCATATGTATCTCCTAATCATATTTTTACTATAACAAATTATTTTTGAATTTGAGGCAAATAATGCTACCAATAATTAATTGAAAGCACTCAGTAAAATTAATTTAATTTTTCATCAAAAATTTCAAACCTTCAGCAGTCCCAATCTGGATTTTCTTAGAGAATAATAACTCAAAATTAGAAGTTGTGCAATCAGCAATCCAGTAAAATCAGCCATGAAATCCATTATATCTGGAGAGCGATAAGGGATGAAGAGTTGATGGATTTCATCTGTAACCCCATAAATGGATCCTATGGCTAGAGAGACAACTCCTGGATGCTTTTTTAGAACGATATTATTTGATGCTCTGAGTGTGAGGTTGATCAAGACCCCGAGATTCAGGTAAAGAATAACATGAGCTGTTTTATCAGGATATCTGAAAAAAAGATAAAAAGGATACACAATAAACTCCAGATTCCTCTCCTTCAAGAGACCGAATAACATGTCAAGAAATCGTGATTGAGTGAAATTGGGAGGGGATGAGAGTGACGAAATGTAGAAGAGGAGTGCTGCATATGCGAAAGTTAAGATTAATAAGACGTGAAATCTGCCTAGATTAACCATGATTTGGGGCAAGACTTATCACTAAAATGTCTTTGTATCACTTTCAGTTTGAGTTCGTGTCCTTTATCTTCCATAGATTACCTCTGAAGAAATTGCTACTGCATCCCTCAGGATCGCATTCGCCGCATAGCAAACAAAACTCCAATTGCTAACGCTGCTGGAATTGCTACAGTTTGAAATTCAGGGATTGTGGTAAGAATTGCCTCATCTGATCCTACGAGCAAATTCTTAGGTCGATGTTTAACACAAGTATTTAAATCGGTAGCAGTAATTTGAACCTCTAGAGTGTAGTTACCCACTTGATTTGGAGTTGTCTTCGTAAAGCTGTAATTGTAGGGATTTGATTCATTTGCGCGATATCCAAATGGCCCTACATTGATATCCATCTCCCACTCATCCACGTCTGAATCATCGTTCTTTTCTAATTCTATTTTAAGTCTAAACGGACCTTGGTAATCTTTGTAATCATCGTTGGTAACCCACCACTCTATCGTTATTGTAACTTCTTGATTTGGTTTGACTGTGTTGTTAGGGCTGAATTTTATTCTCATTTCTCCGATTGGTGGCCCTATCCCACAAGAATCATGGGTAGAACCGTGTCCAGAAGCGCTAACATTCACAATATTCGAAGTTAGAGTCAAAAATAGCAATGAAGCACCGAAAATAAAAATCAATCTAATCATCCTAGTCATAACCACTTATCACACCTCACTAATTTTTCTATTTATTGTTCATTAAAGATTATACTATATAATACTTCCTACAATTATTTAATAAATATCAAATTTATAATTATTTTTAGTAAAACCTTAATATGGGACAAACAGTCCTGCGATACAGAAAACAACTGTGAGCCCATACATCGCCAGTACAGTCTGCTTTTCTGTCATTCTGAAATAATATGGTAAAACCCACTTCAGCGTTAACGCATTTGGCACTTCTAGCGTCCCATCCTCCCTAACTTTGCCAAATTTCACAGGTTTCCACCGCTCGTCGTTGGAGCTGATTTTCCTCATTACTCTCCAGTAAATATACATCAAGAAGTTCACGGTGTGTGGGATCAGTATGATAAAGCCAGATACGAGAAAGCCATTTGCTACTATTATTATTCCAATTGTAGCTCCTATTGTAAGAGCCCCCACATTTCCGTCAAAAATCCTAGATGGATACCAATTGTAGTACAGAAAACCTAGTACTGCACCCAACATTGTTGAATGGATTAAAAGAGTATTGCTACCATATGTAACTGACTTTATCAGCAAAGTGGCCAGTATAATTGCAGAAAGGCCCGCAGCCATTCCGTTGAAACCAGAGTGCATGTTGATGAGATTAGACACGACCATTACATAAGCAGGAACTATCAGATATAACATCCAGAGGCTAACCTCTCCGACAAAGGGTAGAAATAAAGTGTGTGACTGTAAAACCAGAGCTAATGGTAATGAAAAGAGGAATGGAAGGAATATCTTTGTTGCTCTTCCAACATCCACAAAGTCGTCAATCGCACCGAATATCCCGAATAAAACAATAACGAGCACCGCGACATTCTCTACATCACTGATTTCAAGTAGGTATTCATTGAGTATTGATGTCAGGACAAACATCAGAAAGAAGACCAACAGGATTGATAATCCGCCAGCGGTCGGCACGTATTTCGGTTCGTTCTTGTAATAGTCTACAGCAACAATCCTCTTTTCCTTGAATTTTTTTATCTGAAAAGGTACTATAGCAATCGATACTGCTAATGATGTTATCAAAATAAGCAGTACTTCTTGCATCTCTTGAAAATTCACAATATTCGACATCATTGATTCCATCTCATATTAATATTTTGATACTATATTGTAATCTGATTATTCAATACGCGTCTTACCACTTCTCACAACATTTTTCAAAGCGAATGGATCGAAGATAACCTCTGCTTCTTCAGGGAGTCTCCACAATAATCCGAGGTCTTCAATTTCTTCAGCAGAAAACATCTCATCGTAAACCCCAACATTCATCCCTTTTTCCATCAAAATCTTCGCCAAAACAAAATTTCTGCTGTTATAAAGTTCCTTGACGCTTTCTCTAAAAGTAATTCCTTTAATGCATATTTTAACCTGGTTCAAGGGCATGTCGATTTTCATACACTCCATTAATATCTTCTCAGCCCAGTAATTCACCATATCATCGTTTATCTCTCGAGCAGTCCTCAGTAGTTTTGCTTTTCCATACCTCTCTCTTTTTTCCATCTCATTTATCAAAAACCATGGATAGACTGGAATGCAGTGCCCTCCAACTCCTGTTGATGGCAGGTGGATGTGACAGTATTCGTGGTTTGCATACTGCCTCGCCTCATAAAAATCAACACCCAATTCTTCGGCTATCTTTAATAATTCGTTAGCTAGGGCAACATTTATGTCTCTGTAGCAACCCTCAATCACTTTTATAAACTCTGCTGTCTTAGCGTTCGAAACCAGAAACAGATTTGGTATGAACATTCTATAGATTTCATATGCTCTTTTGCCACTCTCCTCATCAACTCCGCCGATAATCTTTGGGAACTCTCTCAGCCTTGAAATACTGTATCCCGTCATAATTCTTTCAGGAGAGTATGCTAGGAAAAAATCTCCAAGTCTAAGTCCGCTCTCCTCTTCAAGCCATTTTTTTCCGAGGTTTTCAGTTGTTGTTGGTGGTACTGTCGTCTCTAGCACGACTATATCTCCTCGCTTCAGAATCTTGCCAATCGATCTGAAAGCTGATTCAATAATTGTGAAATCAGGATCATGACCACTATCAATATAAAGCGGAACAATTATGATAAAGAGGTTGCAATCCTTTGCATCCTCGTAGCGAGGAGTTGCAAAGAGTTTTTTTCCACCATGCCTACTTATCAGGTCATCCAGCCCGCTTTCCTCTGGAATGGGGTTGGATCCGCTGTTTATCATCTTGCAGCGTTCTTCATCTATATCTACACCAGTAACATTAAAACCATTATCTGCAATTGTGGCTGCCAGAGGCAGACCAGCTTTTCCCAACCCGATTACAGCTATCATCAAATACACCTCATAAGATAACTCAAGCGACAGAATTAACAGTCTCTACAATGTATCTAAGTTCTTCCTGAGTAAGCCCTGGATGAACTGGAAGGCTCAACACCCTCGACGAAGCATCTTCTGCAACGGGACACATTGTCTCCCCAAACCCCAGATCGAGGTAAAGGGGCTGCCTGTATATGGGGATGGGATAATGGATGGCGCATCCAATTCCATGACCCCTCAAATAATTCATGAACTCTTCCCTTGTCATAGGAAACTCATCTTCAAGCCTTATAACATACTGGTGATAAACGTGTTTGACGTTTTTGACCTCACAGGGCTTGACAAGCCCCTCAACTCTCAAATGTCTATTGAGAAATTCAGCATTTTTTCTCCTCCTATCGTTGAAATACTCCAGCTTTTCGAGCTGGGCAAGTCCAATAGCTGCCTGTATGTTTGTCATCCGAAAGTTGTAGCCAAGAAGAATATGGTTATACTTGGAGTTCTCACCATGGCACCTTATCAGTCTGCATTTTTCTGCAATGCTGGCATCACTGGTTGTAATCATCCCTCCCTCGCCTGTGGTCATGTTTTTTGTTGCGTAGAATGAAAAGCATCCTATCCCAAAGCGACCCACCTTCTTTCCATCATATTCAGCTCCATGAGCTTGGGCAGCATCCTCAATCAAGATCAGGTTGTGGTCTTGGCAAATTTTTGTAATTGACTTCGTATCGAATGGATGCCCAAAAATATGAACGCCCAAGATGGCCTTGGTTTTTGGAGAAATCCTCTCGAGAATACTGTCTGCATCTATGTTGTAAGTTTTGTCCTCTATATCTGCAAATACTGGCTTGGCTTTTTGGAAAAGAATTGCATTGGCAGTGGCTATGAAGGTAAAGGGGCTGGTAATAACCTCATCACCTTCTTCGATACCTACAGCTTTTAATGCTATATCAAGAGCTGTGGTGCCGTTACTTACCGCAATGGCGTTCTCAACACCAGTATAAATCGAGAATTTCTCCTCAAACTCCTCAACTACATCGCCTTGGACGATCATACCTGATTTTAGAACTTCCACTACTCTGCTAATCTCCGCACCATCTATAAGGGGTTTCGAAATAGGAATATTCATTAGATCACCCGATTATCCATCCATTAGATACAATCACAAGTGTGTAAAACGAACTCAGAAAATTAAAGGTAAGAAGCTAGAAATAAGAAGCCTTATTTATTTATCCTGCCGATAATAATCAATCCACCTACGGCTATTCCCGATCATCCTCCCATCACCATTCAGTTCAGATGCCCGGGTTCTACAAAAAGCTCTGAAGTACATCTTCAGAAACTTTAATATATTTTTTGGCGATTTTTACAAAACCCTCCTTTTGATGGGAGAATGAAACAGAATAGGCATCTGAAAGACCTTTCTTTTCGAACTCCAGTACAATCAGCCTCATCTGTGATTGGGAAACCTTATATCCCTTTTTTTCCAGATATTCTCTCACTCTGTTTAAAGAGTTAACAAAATACCCAATTTTCTTCCCCTGATTAGAAGAAATATTTCTGACTACCCCACAATTTTGGCAGTGTGGATGAAGTTTGATGACGCCGTTCATCATGGGTAGCCAGTCCTTCTCCGGTGAATTTTGGTGATTACAATCTCCCATAACTAAATTTTAATTAATGATGTTGTCAAATAAATGTTTCGATTTTTTATTCACAACTAGTAAGTATAATCATGATAATTTTTTAACTTCTTCAATAATGAGGAAAACTTAAATGTTCTCGATTATTTAAGTTGGCTTATCAGGATGAGAGAATGATACATGAATCGGTGAAAATATACGGCGTTACCAAAATAGGGAAAAATCCAGTGATAATGGAAAATGTTATTCTGGGCTATCCCACAAGTAATCTTTTGAGGAGTGATTGGAGGAGGGGTGGGTTTAAAGGGGCTACGATTGGAGATAACGCAATCATCCGCTCTGGAACGATAATCTATTGCGATGTTGAAATAGGAAATAACTTCGTTACTGGACACAATGTAGTAATCAGAGAGAGGACAAAGATTGGAGACAATGTGCTGGTAGGTACGAATACTGTTATTGAGGGCAGCACAGAGATTGGCGACAATGTGAGCATCCAGTCCAACGTTTTCATACCTATAAACACAGTTATAGAGGACTTGGTGTTTATAGGCCCCAATGCGGTTCTGACAAATGATAAATATCCGGTTAGAAAGGATTACGAGCTGGAAGGGCCAGTAGTAAGAAAGGGAGCAACTATAGGTGCAAATTCAGTTATTCTACCCTCGGTAGAGATTGGTGAAGGAGCTTTTGTGGCTGCAGGAGCAGTGGTAACGAAAGATGTCCCCCCATGGATGCTGGCTGTTGGTTCCCCGGCAAAAATACTGGAGCTGCCCGAGGAACTTAAAGCTCTCAACAGGTTGAAGAAGTGAGAGAATGGAAGATGTCAACCTTCTTGTACTTGGCGCACTCAGCATAATTCAGGGAGTGGTTGAATGGCTTCCTGTCAGCAGCGAAGGAGTGTCTATGTTCCTCATGCTGAATGTCTTGAAACTGAACCCGAGTTCAGCTTTCTCCTATGCGGTCTTCCTTCATACTGGAACTATGCTGGCTGTTCTGGTCAAGTTCAGAAGAGAGTTTCTAGAGATGCTCCAGTCACTTTACGGGTACACCGACCTCAAACTTTTGAAAATAGTGGTTGTCGCATCCCTCTTCACGGCCTTCACAGCTCTGCCGCTGCTACATGCTGTCAAAGGATTCAGGAGCGGTGAGCTGGTGAACGTGTTGATTGGCGTAATGCTAATTCTGACAGGTATAGTACTTAGGCTGCCGGGGAAAGGTTACAGAGATCTGGAAGAGCTGGGGATGAAGGAAGCTGCGTTACTGGGGTTAGCGCAAGGCTTCGCAATCATTCCGGGAATCTCCCGCTCAGGAACCACCATAAGCTTTCTTCTCTTAAGAAAGCTCAGAGAAGAGCATGCTCTTAAGCTTTCCTTCATTATCAGTGTTCCAGCAGTAATTGGTGCTGCAGTCATTGAAGGTCTACCAGGCGGTGTTTCAGCAGTGTCAGCTGCTGTGGTTGTAGCGACAACCTTCGTTGTCGGCTATACAACCATGGACCTGCTCCTGAGGTTTGCCAGGAGGGTGAACTTCTCTGCATTCTGCATCTCTCTCGGAGTTCTGGCCATCGTTACAACGCTGCTCGTGATGGTTTACGTGTGATGGTTTTCACACATCTACCGCTTACGCAGTTTTCACGGCTTTCACTGCCTAAGTTTTTTAATCTCTTTACCTACCACTTCCCATGACTCTTCCATCCATCTTGACTCAGCGCCAGTTCAAAGCTGCTTTCAGGGATGCTCTTCCAATAATGGTGGGCTACTTTCCCATAGCCTTTGCCTTTGGCGTTTTAGCTGAAAGCTACATAGGCTGGTATGGTGTTTTGATGTCTGCCCTCGTCTTTGCCGGGGCGAGCCAGTTCATAGCATTGCAGATGCTCATGCAGAAGAGCCCGGCATCGCTCATAGTGGCAACCACATTTCTGGTAAATCTCAGGCATATTCTGATGAGCAGCTACATCTCTGCTCTGTATTCCAGAATAAAAGCAAGCTGGAGCAGAAAAGCTCTGATAAGCTTCGGTATAACTGATGAGACCTTCGCAATAGCCTCTAGGAGGCTTAATGAAATTCCGGATTCAAACTATCACCTACTCCTGAACCTACTCTGTTACGTCGCTTGGATTGGTGGAACTGTTGCTGGTCTCCTTTTTGGAAGCGTAATACCGCTGGATGTTGTGAATGTGCTTCCCTTCGCTTTAACGAGTCTCTTCATAACTCTAATGGTTTTGAGTGTTGGAACATCGGTGGACATTGTTGTGGCAGTATTTGCGGGAGTGGTTTCGGTAATTCTCTCATCCCTGCCATCAGGATGGAGCATAATGATATCTGCCCTCGCTGCTTGCCTTCTGGGAGGTGTGGTGGAAAAATGGACGTCATAATCCTGATCCTAGGAATGGCTGCCGTAACGTATCTGCCAAGATCGCTGCCAATGTTTCTTGCTAAGTTTGAATCTCTGGGCTTTTTGAAGTATCTGCCTGTTGCTATTTTCTCCTCATTGGTCTTCACAGACATCTTTGTCAGCAATGGCAGTCTGGCACTCGGGCCCAAAACCCTAGCTGGATTTGTTGCTTTCGCTGTTGCTTGGAGAACCAAAAATGTGATTGCCACAATGCTGGCAGGCGTTATTATTTTATTTCTGCTGAATCTGCTGTGAGAGTTTGGGAGAGATACCACATCAACTATATTTCAATTCCAGCCTTTATCAAAGCTTTCTTAATTTTCTCAATTTCCTCCTCCAGCCTCTGAAATCTCTTTCAAGGAGCACATTGGTTTTGTCGAGCTTTGATGAGATAACTCTTATTTCACCTCTGGTCTTCTCGAATTCCTCCTGTATTGCTGATTTAATTTCTCCTCTAGTTTTCTCTGACTCCACTTTGATGACTTTAATCGTTTCATCTTGCTTGTCGAGCATCTGGTCCTACTTCCCTAACATCAAATCCTGCTTACCCAACATCTGCAAGCCAACCTGCACGATCTTCAAAAGCTGTGCCGTATTGAAAGAATTCCTGAACCTGTCAATGTCTCTGACCCTTCCCGAGTGCTCCTCAACTCTAATCTCTTCAACAACTGCGTTCTCGGGCTTCTCCGTCCTTACGAACTCAAGAAACTCTCTGATCTGATCCTCTTCTCCATCTACCAAGACTATTAGTGCCTCTTTGCCATCAATCTTAACGTTCTTGGCATCAAATCGAGGGATGAAAAGACTGTCTGCCTCTTCAAGCATGGAATAAGCGGTAATCAACGTTATGAACCTTTCCAGTTATTGTTATTTTTACTGACATATATTGTCAAATTCCACTACAATTAAAAATATTTTTTACCTTTCGTGTTTCGAATTGCAATTCCAAGTAACTTTACCCTCAGATAACTTTAAAATATATCTCCGCATTAGCTTTTATAATGTCCTCCATAATCATTCCCGGCTCCCGAGGCTCTTTGGCCATCAAGGTCTCCCGTCTCAGCGGAATGCCTCTTGGCTATATTCAGGTGGAAAGGCTGCCTGATGGGGAGAAATACGTACGAGTTCCTGAGGATGTTGAGGGGAAGGATGTCTTTTTCTTCAACAGTCTGGCTTTCCAGCCTGATGAGCTGATTGTGGAAACGATTTTTGCTGTTGACACATTTAGGGAGCTCGGTGCGGAGAGGATCATTGGCATCTTCCCTTACTTTCCTTACTCTAGAAGAGAGGTGACCAGAATAAAGGGCGAAGCATCGTCCCTCTATACTGTGGCGAGAATGGTCGGGAACGCTGGAGTGGACATAATGATAACCGTAGACTTCCACTATCAGAGCCACGACCTCTCCGATCTTTTTGGCTTTCCAATCATCAATCTCACAGCAATGAAGGAGCTCTCATCAGAAATTTCTAAGCTTGATCTAGACAACCCCCTTATAGTAGGACCGGATGAAGAGTCTATAAGGTGGGTTTCTATCGTTGCTGAGGAACTCAACGCCGACTACACCCTTCTCAAGAAAATAAGAGTAGATGCGGAAAATGTGGTCATCACTTCAGCTCCGAGAAATGTAGGGGGTAGGGACATAGTAATAGTTGATGACATGATCTCCACTGGAGCGACTGTTATTCAGGCTGTTAAGGCTTTGAAAAGAGCTGGATGCGGTAAGGTTTACGTTGTCTGCACCCATGCAGTAATTGGCGAGGAAACTCTCCAACAAATACTGGAGAGAGGTGTTGAGGATGTCATCGCCACCGATACAGTCCTTACATCACTCAGTAAGGTGAGTGTTGCACCTCTTATCGCAGAAGCAATAAGGGAATTAGCGTAGTAACGGTCAGGAGAATAAAGGGGACTTCGAAGCCGTAGAAGCCGCTGAGAAATCCAGAAATTAGTGGTCCAGCCGTCAAACCAACAGTGATACTGGCGGACATGACGCTCATGGCTATTGAGGCACTCTTCTCACACTTCTCAGCTATGAAGCTTGCCGATGAAGTGAAAATCATCGCCGCTATCACCCCCTGAAAAAGTCTCAAAGCAAAGAAGAAGCTGAAGTCAGGTAGTGTGAGAAGGGTTGTTGTTGCGGAGAATGCAACGATGGAGATTATGAATATCTTCCTGCTGCCCACCCTGTCTGAAATCACGCCTGCCGGAGTGTTGAAAAGGGTGCGGGTGAAGAGGTATGCTGAGAATGCAACTCCAAACTCGAAGGGCGTAACGCTGAGTCTCGCAAGAAAGGAATTTTCAAGGGGAACTATGGATGAGAGGACGGCCATGACAGATGCCAGAGATAGCGAGACTGCATAAATCTCCCTCTTCAGCCCTTTAAAAGCCCTGAAACTTCCACCTTCCTCCCATCTGCCTTTCACATCCTCCACTATAAGATAAATGGCAATGGCAGATATCAGAACAAGAAGGGATGAGGAAGTGAAGACAATTCCCAGTCCAGCCACCACCAGTAAGCCAGCGAGAACAGGGGAAATGGAGAAGCCGAGATCCGTGAGGGTGTTGTAAATCCCGAAGGCCTCACCTTTTCTCTTACCGGAAAAGTGAACTACTAAAACCAGGCTTGAGACCATCAGGAAGCTCTCAACGATTCCCAGACCTGCTCTGAGGGCAACAAGGCCAAGCATGCTGGATGCGAAGGGGTAGAGGTATATCAACACTGATGTGGCTAATAGACTTGAGATCAGAAACGTTCTGGGCTTTCCGGCCTTAGAAAGCGTCACTCCTGCTACCGGCTGCGAAATGCTTGCAAACAGCCCCCATACAGCTATGACAGCTCCCGAGACGAAATCAACAGGCAGGCCGTTGGTGCCCATTTCGGCAATGAGAATAGGCAGAGTGAAGTACGCCATGCCTCCACCCATGGAATCAACGAATCTGGCAGCAGAAACGGCAAGTACCCTGCGATTCACGTCTGTTTGAGAATCATGCGCTTTATATAAATTTGTAGGGAAATACGGTGAAATACTTATTGGCTTAAGCCCCCCTTATTTCCTGTGGAGGTAAAAAATAAAAATATTAAGAGAGCTGTTAGTCTAATAGAGTAATCATTTAACCCTTTCAAGCACTATGGCTGGACAGATCCTTCTGACACCCTCAAGGCCACCAATTTTTTTTGAGATTATTTCTGTCAGCTCTTCTCCGTCCTTCGCCCATATTTCTGCCATTATCATGTGGTCTCCGCTGGTTATGTGTATACTCTTTACAAAATCAAAATCCTTCAGCTTGTTCGCGACTTCTAAAAACTTATCAGGTTCAGTATCAATTCCAGTCTGAGAGACTATTCCGTATCCCAGCTTGGAATGGTCGACCTCGATGGTATACTTCTTTATTATTCCTTTTTCCTCCAGATTTTTCACCCTCTTCCTGATAGCAGCCTCTGTTACGCCAAGCTCATCGGCTATTCTTGTGTAGGGGGTTCTTGCATCATTCATCAGTATCTCAATGATCCTGATATCCTTTTCGTTCAGCATGCCCATCAACCTCTCGATATTCAACACTTTAGTATATAAATTTTTAGTAGCTGGTTCTATTTGGAGAACGAAAGGGTTATATATTCGAACTCTAAAAATATAGCACGGTGGAGTATATGAAGGAGATGACCAAAAAATTTCTCGGAGATTCTTTCTCCGGAGAAAGCCAGGCCCATATGAGGTACCTGATTTTTGCAGTTAAAGCTAGAGAGGAAGGACTTGAAAACGTTGCAAGGCTTTTCGAAGCCATCAGTTTTGCCGAATTTGTTCATGCTAGGAACCACTATGAGGCTCTTGGCCAGATTGGCACAACTTCCGAAAACCTTCAGAAGGCAATTGACGGCGAGACCTACGAGGTTGAAGAGATGTATCCTGCCTTCAAGTCTGTTGCAGAGCTCCAGAATGAAAGGAGGGCTGTGAGGAGCATGAGGTTTGCCTTGGAGGCTGAAAAGATTCACGCCTCCATGTATGCCAGGGCAAAACAGGCCGTGGAGGAAGGAAGGGATTTGGAGCTTGGGAAGATCTACATCTGCGAGATATGCGGATATACCACCGAAAGCATGCCCGACCGATGTCCTGTCTGTGGGGCTGGAAGTGAAAAGTTCAGAGAATTCTGAACAAAATTTTTATGGTTTGAAAATCTTATTAAAATGGAGGTGTTTTTGTTATGGCAAGTGAGAAGTTAAAAGAGTTGTTGAATACTGCAATCGCAAGAGAGATGCAGGTTTCAATCCAGTATATGTGGCAGCATGTTCTTGCCAGAGGTTTTGAGGGAGAAATCATCAAGCCTGAACTCAGGAGGATCGCTCTCGTTGAAATGAGGCATGCTGAGCTTATTGCCGAAAGGCTTAGCTATCTTGGCGGAACCCCCACCACCAAACCTGAGCCGATAACCATCGGCAATTCTGCTAGAGAAATGATTGAGATAGATAAGAAGGCTGAAGAGGGAGCCATCGAGCTCTATAAGCAGATAATCAAAATCGCTCATGAGGAAGGCGATTATGTGACTGCAAAGCTCTTTGAGGAAATTCTCGTGGATGAGGAGCAGCACCATGACTACTTCTCATCCGTTCTGGAGGGCTGATAGATGGATGAAAAGGTCCTTGAAAACCTGAAAGCAGCCTTTGCCGGTGAGAGTCAGGCTCACGTCAGATACTTGGTCTTTGCAGAGGAGGCTAAGGCCAAAGGCCTCAAAAACTTGGCGAGGATTTTTGAAGCCTTCGCCTACTCTGAATACATCCATGCCAAAAACCACCTGAAGGCTATGGAAAACGTTGAGGATACCATAGCTAATTTGGATAAAGCAATAGCTGGAGAAACCTATGAAATCGAGGAAATGTACCCTAAAATGCACGATGAAGCCATAAAAGCGAAGGAGAGGAGAGCTGCAACCTCTTTCAGGTGGGCCATGGAAACCGAAAAGAACCATGCCGACATCTACAAAAAAATCAGGGTTCTGGCAGCTTCGGGGAGAGACAAATCAATAAACCAGAAATTCTATGTCTGCAGCGTCTGCGGTTATACGGTAGAATCTGAACCTCCTGATGTCTGCCCGCTCTGCTCAGCTGGCAGAGCCACGTTCAGGGAGTTCTGATACCTGATTAGGCTCAGTTATCTGGTTACCCGGTCACTCCATCAACTTCTTTATTTCCTGAACTGCTTCGTCAATCTCATCTTTTTTTACGAAACCCACGACAAAGGTGTCGCAGTATTTCTTGGCAAATCTGAACGCATCTTTCGGCTTCAACTTACCTGCTGCGAGCACCTTCATTCCGAATATCTTTTTTCCGTTTGACTTCGCCAGTCTTATTGCATCCAGTGCCGAATCTATTCCGGGGCTCATGTAGATTCCCAGCGGATTTACAGGGCAGAGATAGGCTTCAATGTCTGGGAAGTAGAGTTCTGCGTCTGTTATAACCCTCCCAGGATTGTGAGTCGCAATTCCGGGTTTGGATCCCACATCTCTCACAAGGTCCAGAAAGTCATTTATTACATCTTTCTTCAGACTGTCTGCCTTGGAAGCATGGAGAAAGACATATGGTGGGTTTAAGTCAGACACATCCTCCATTTGATACTCCATATCCACAGTAACAACGGTATTCAGCTCTACTTCCTTCTCTGCAATCTCAACAGCCTGTACAAGGGGATAATAGGGGATTATGTGGACCCAAGGATAGGCTTTTCTGGCAAAATGGATGAAGAGATCCGCCATCTTTTCCGGGTTTCTGTAGAATCTCTCGTAATACTCATAGGCTTTGTCTCCAAACTGAGCGGCACCAAAAAAGGGAGAGCTTCCATGTATCATCGGCGGCAGCATGAACATCACCAAAGGTCATGATTATAAATGATGAATCCTATAAATTCTTTTCGTTTTCTCATAGCTGACACACAACAAGCTACTTTGAACTGTTCCAGAACCGAATCTAGGTGTTGTAAATCAGTGTAGAAAAGTATGTATGATAACAATTAAGGTTAGGGATGCTGACAAAAGAAAGTTCGACAGGTTGCAGTACGAGTATATGGCCTTACACGGTGAGAAGATAAATCAGCAGGAATTATTTTCTAGGATCCTTGAGTATGTGGAATTGTCAAAAAAGGACTTTTTCAAAGTTAAAATATCCAATCTGAACGAAGAGGAGGTTAAGAAATTCAGAGAACTTCAGAAAGATTGGGGTGTGGAGACTAAAGAGGACGAAATTGACCCGATGTTGTATGAGCGTCTTCATTGACACTGATGTATTTGTCACATACATAAATAAAAGAGATTCAAACCACGATATGGCTGTTGACCTACTGGAAGATATTATGAAAGGTAAATATGGTGTCTCTTATACTTCAGATTACATCTTTGATGAGGCAGTAACCTACTCATTAATAAAAACAAAGGACGTGAGAAAAGCATTAGATGTTGGCAGGCTAATTTTGGGGATGGAGAGCTTCCAAGGTTCACTCACATTTTGTTTGTGGACCGGGGTGTATTCAGTAAAGCGTGGGAAATTTTCCTCAAGTATGATAGACTCAGTTTCACTGACTGCACATCCATTACATTGATGAACGAGTACGAAATCAATTATATTGCAAGCTTTGATTGGGCTTCGACGGGATAGTGGCAAGGCTATATTAACTGGGTAAGCTGCTTCGATAAATATTTAAGGCCTAGGAGTGGTGTGGACTCAGGACGATTCAAACTTGTCATGCCGGGGTGGCAGAGAGGCACTGCGCGGGCCTGGAGAGCCCGTGTGCCGTATGGCACGCGTGGGTTCAAGTCCCACCCCCGGCGTGAGTCATTTTTATTCAATTCCTTTGTGGAGCTTTGTTTTGTTGAATGTATATCCATGAATGCATTCCCATGGATGGTTTCAGAGGAGTGGAGGGTGATATACCTGATGAGCATATCTGGTTTATCGAGGTAAGATTACTGTTAATAGGGGGTGTAGACGCAGAGATTGTCAACAAAAATCTGCAGTTCTCGCACAGAATCAAGCAGAGAAACTGGCACATCGGTGGTTAGACAGAATTGTCAGTAAGTTAGCTGGTAATAAAACTCTATTACAAGGGCAAAAAGGACTATGAAATAGCGAAGACTCTGAAAGGAGGGTTCATAATAAGGAGATGGAAAAAGAAATAGAACGAGAACGAATATAGTTTATGGAGTTTTTCTCCATCACATATACCCCTTAATATATTATTTTAATAATGTATGAAATACTGTTAAATAGTATTACAAATTATAAACATTTGACAATATGTAATACATATTATTAATTATTTATTTATATGATCTAGTTAAGTGGATTTAGAAGAATTTAGAAGATAAGAGGGGGTTAAAAAAATGTCGGGAAAAGAAGCTGGGCATAGATATAACACATGGGCACCCATTACAACTGATAAACGTAGTGTAGTAGCCATAGTGAAAGGACAGGACCCAGATAGAATGACTAAGGAAGCATTGGATTATCTTGGGGGCATGAGAAACATAGTAAAACCCGGAGACACTGTATTCATTAAACCTAATCTAATTGCAGCGAGCCCTTATACGATGGCTGAAACAACGGACCCTAGATTTTGTGCAGCCCTGATAACAGCTGCAAAAGAGGCCGGAGCTGGCGAAGTAATAGTGGGAGAGAATACGGGTTGGGGACTTTCAACTCGGGAAGCGGCTAAAGTTAATGGGATGGAAGAGTGGTGCACCAAAGCAGGAGTCGATCGCTTTGCTTGGTTTGAAGAGGAGGAAGATTGGGTAGAATTGGAGATACCTAATGGCGTTCTATGCAAAAAAGCATATGTTCCAAAGGTTATCTTAGATTCCGATGTAATAATTAACGTTCCTGTAATGAAAAATAATTTTACAATGGTTACAACACTATCTATAAAAAACTGGCTGGGGCTCGTCCCGTATCATAAAGTACCAACCGAACCTAGATATCCAAACATACGAGCTTACACCCATAAGGGAGTTTTCCAAATTGAAATGGCATATTATTTAGCAGATCTAATGACCCATCCAAAGCTTAGACCTGACTTAACGCTGATTACAGCAATATATGCCATGGAGGGTTATGGTCCGCATGGCGGGCCTGTCGTTAATATGGATTGTTGTATCGCTAGCACAGACACTGTCGCTGCTGAAGCGGTAGCTGAAGCCGTCATGGGGTATGATCCCTTTTATTCTCCAACCACTCAAGTAGCTCACTTTCGTGGAATAGGGACCGCGAATTTAGATGAGATCGAAATCAAAGGAGCAAGAATTGAGGAAGTTCAAAAACCATTCAAACCTGCAACCTTCAGGTATATTAACGGAAATCCAAACGTAACAAACTATTGCGGAGGAGTTTGCGGTGGATGTGTATGGGCTTACGGAGGATTACCCATACATGCACCGCCAGAGTATGTTTATGATCCAAACAAGAAATACGCAGTTCTTGTAGGCAGAAGGATTCTTGTGCCCGAAAACTTCGATGAGTATGACGAACTTTGGTTGTGTGGTGACTGTGCAAACCTAGCAAGCCACCAGTTCCCAGGATATGAGGAGAAGATAAACAGGTTTAAAGACCAAGGGAAAAAGATTGTACGTCTTACAGGTTGTCCCCCACTAGAATGGTTTACTCAGTTTGAAAAGATGCCTGAAGCAGCCTCAATACTATGTGGTTGGGGCTTTAACAGCCTAATGAATCCACATACAGACTGGGTCCCACCTAACAGACCTGACCTTCGAACGCGACCTCTAGGTAAAAACCATTAAACATTTTTTATTTAATTTAGGAGAAAATTTTGATGGGATGAATTACATGGATGGGAAAAGGTGAGTAATATGGGGGAGAAAAAAGTAGTACAAACAATCCCACTTTGGCTGGCTGTCGCCATCACAGTTGTTGTAGGTCTACCTTTAGCCGTCTTTTTAGGTGACTATAACATTGCGCTTTGGGTCTCCTTTATTACATGGGCCGAATATTTTGCACTCGGTGCAAAGCCTGAGGTATTGAAGCTCATAGTTCCATTATTTCCTCTGGGAAGTCTGACCATGGCTGTATTCGCCACCTTCACTAACTATAGCGTCGTTTATCTAGGATGGGATCTACTAATATCTGTCACGATCTGGATATTCATATGGGTGGCTATCGCTGTATATATAATGAGGTTTCATCCCAATTTCTGGAAAGGTAGCCTCGCTTACTTCAATGGACTAACAATGTATTTGGCGTTATACTTTGCAAATGTGAAACCTGGCTTTGGCGCAGGACCACTTATAGGCGATCCATTGCTAGATCCGTGGATTCTCTGGGTATGGGTTAGCATTGCAGGGTTGTTTGGTGGCTTCCTTGGATGGTTTAATCTGACCATAACTTTCCCACGCGAGGTCTCTTCCTAAAGGAGAACAAAAAATTTTCTAAGGTGATAAAACGATCTCTTTAGTTTACTAATTAGCAGACATCAAGTCCAGTGATTGAAGAGAATAAAAGAGCACAAAAAATTCATTGAGTTTTTTTGATGAGTGAGAGTAAGTAAGACAATCAAGAGAGACAACTCCTCTGTGTCTTTACTGGAAATCGAAAAAGCAATAACTGGAAGGGGTAAATATGAAGAAAACAGAAAGTGTAATGATCTTTGATATGGAGATGCCCCTTAAGGAATTTATAAAAAGCTTTGATAGTGTAGTGATAGCCTTCAGTGGTGGTGTTGATAGCTCTACGCTTTCAGCTATCTGTTACAATGTGCTGAAGGATAAAGCTGTTGCTGTTACAGCTATCTCTCCAACCACACCGAGCAGGGAAATTAAAGAAGCAGTAAAAATAGCAAAAGAGATAGGAATAAAACATGAGTTTATTGATATATACGAACTTGAAAGCGAAGGTTTCGTTCAAAACAGCCCTAACAGGTGCTATTATTGTAAAAAACACCTCATATCGGCCCTAGTTGGGTATGCAAAGGAGAGAGGTTACTCAGCCGTTTTTGAAGGCACCAATGCAAGCGAGCTTGACGGGCATAGGCCAGGTTATAAAGCGGTGAAGGAATTTAGCAATGTTTACAGCCCATGGGCAGAGTTTGGATTTACCAAAGAGAAAATACGGGAAATGGCAAAGATGATGGGGTACTCCTTTTATGATAAGCCTTCTCAAGCATGTCTTGCATCCCGCATACCCTTTGGAAGCCAAATAGATGAGGAAAAGCTGAGAATGATTGATGAGGCTGAAAGTATGGTCATCGAAATAGCGAAGGTTAGGCAGATCAGAATTAGAAACTTCGACGGAATGGCCATTATTGAGGTCGGCAGAGAGGAGAGACAGAAACTGATGGATGAAACGGTCATGGATGAAATTACAGAAAAGTTGAAAAAAATTGGCTTCAAATATGTACTTTTAGACTTGGAGGGGTATAGGACGGGAAAGTTGTCTTTCCTATTTCGGTAATCAATAGGATAATAGCTATAAAAGGGGGATATAATGGGTCTCCGAGATATTTTAACAAAATTCTCAAAGGGAGAAATAACAATCGGAGAAGCTGAAAAGCTTATTAAACTCACAACAATCGAGAAAATAGACGAGATAGCGAGGTTTGATACTAACAGATACATGCGAAAGGGGATTCCAGAAATAGTGCTTGCTGAGGGGAAAACCTTAGAGGATCTCGTTAAAATAATTATCAAAGTTTTGGAGAAAACTCATAGGGTCATATTATGCCGGTTGACTGACGAACAACTAGAATTTATTCAAAAAAATATTCAGAATAATTTTATTATCAATGTAAATAGAAAAGCCAGAGTACTAGTGGTTAAAAAGAAAGATTTTATACTCGAACAAACTGGTGGGAAAATTGGAATTTTAGCCGCTGGAACTTCAGATATTCCGGTCAGTGAAGAGGCACGAGTTATAGCTGAGGAAATGGGGTGTACGGTGACTGTAGCGTATGATGTCGGGGTGGCAGGACTGCATAGAGTGCTAAATTCCTTGAAGGAAATGATTCAGAAGGATGTAGATGTTCTCATCGTGGTTGCCGGAAGAGAAGGTGCCTTACCATCTGTTGTAACTGGATTAGTCGATATTCCAGTTATAGGTGTTCCAACATCCATTGGATACGGTTTAGGTGAAAAGGGGGTTAGCGCATTGATGGGTATGCTTCAAGCGTGTCCTCTAGGTTTAGCTGTAGTTAACATTGACGGAGGAGTTCCTGCCGGAGCAATGGCAGCGTTAATTGCCAACCGAATTGCAAAAGCTAGAAACGAGGTAACTGAAAAATGAATATCATATTAACATACTGATTTATGTAACCATTCTGAAAGAGGTTTTTAAGGCTTCACAGCCAAAAGGAACTGATTTACCAAATAACTTCCAAATTATTAAATCTTACTCTTTTGTATTACAAATTATTAATTATTTACTTATACATGACTTCGCGTAAGAGTTACAGAATAACATGGATAAATTAACGTCTAAAAGGCTAGAATTGCAAAAAATTGTTTTTGGCCATCTTCCTTTGCTCGGTATTAGTTATCAAGGTGAACAAAAAGATAAAGAATACAGACAAAAATTTTTAAATAAAAACGAAATGAAAAATGTTGTAAAAGCTGCTCTTAAGTATGAAGTAAAATATTTTTCTGCTCCTTCTCATGACTTTAACCAGCTTGCTCCCCTTTATCTAGCTACAATCAAAGAAATGGAAGAAGAAAAGGAAGTAGAAATTCCTTTGATAACATGCATAGAAATTCCACTGGAGTTTGGAGTAGAAAGAATAAATGAATATAGGAGATGGTCTACTCATCTAAATTATGAGTCAAAAGAATTTGGAAAAGGAATTAGAGAGAGTTATTTTGAGGACCCTATTCTAAATTGTCGTCCCAAGTGGAGAGAAAATCTTAGCATGGCTAAACCTTATGATCGAAAAGAACTGAGAGAGGAATTAAAAATTAATTGGAAGCGATGGGAAGATAGTCTTCTTAAATTTTCTGACTATAAGATAGCTTGGGTTGAACCTGGTTCGGAAACAGACTTTCTGGCTATCTGTAGAATGGATTTACTGGAAGAGCTCTTGGACAAAACTCATGAGTTAGGATATAGAGTTTTGCTAGGTTCGCATCACTTAGGAGCTTCTGCTCCATTGGTTGAGGAAGAGCATGTGAGGAAGTTTGATGGTTATATTACTCCAATTAACAAACTTGGTCATATGATGTTTCCGACTCAAAGAGAAGCTGAAAATGCTATCAAAAGGATTAGGAAAGGGGGTAAATTAATAGTCGGTACTAAACCTTTTGCCGGAGGTAGGATTAAACCAGAAGAAGCTTTGAATTATGTGTATAAGAAAGTTAAAGTCGATTCATGTATGATGGGGGTCGGTTCTGTGAAGGAAGCAGAAGAAGATTTTCAACTAGCAAGAAATATTATTAAAACTATATAAACCTCATTCCTACCCTATATCTTCCACCAGACGAAATAGTGGAGCTAAGAGAGATTATAAGGGAAAGAATAAGGCTGAAAAAGCTCCAACAGAAGGAAATTTCCTGTCGCTACAAAAACTTTGATACTGCACTAACTAAGGAGATCATAAAATAATCCAAGAAAGGGTGTTCACATAGGCAACAACCCATATGGTCGCTATCTATATTTTACAGTGAAAATGTTAATAAATATTTTTATTCTTTTGTATTTTTAAAGATAATTTTTGAGCTTTCTCGGCAGAGTAAAGCTTAAATAAATTGTTAATAATGGTATATTCACTTGCAGGGTTAAATAAAAAGACATTTGGTGATGAAAATGGGACGACATTCGGTTTTTCTCAATAATTCCTGTGAGAAAAGGCTTGAATTACTTTGTTCCGTAGAAGGAATGTCTAAATCTGAGCTTCTGCGGAAAATTATAACATTTTATTACGAAATGTTTAACGTTGAGAATCTATTAAACCTTGAGAATATCAAAGTCTACATTATGCTCCTTTCTAAAGGAGAGCACTTGATAATAGATGTAGCGCATTGGGACTTGTTTATGGGCATTTCAAAACATTTTGATGATGCCTCTTGGCAAGAATTGAATAAAATTGGAAGAGAACATGGGGAACAGTGGAGAGAAAAGGTAGATTTTATCGGTTTTTTGAAACTTCTTGAATGTTGCAACTGGTTCTCAATCGTAAAGATGAATGATACAAAATATATTCTAATCCCTAAAACTGAAAACAGTATAGATTTCATAACTGGTTTTTTAGAAGGGGTTTGTGAAGGCTATGAAATCCAACCTAAAATGATTAAGCTGAAAGGGAAGATATTGATTAAATTATGAACTTGTTCTCCCGAGGAGGTTGCTAAAACAACAATGATTTTAGACACCATTTCAGTGTAGGAATTCATAACATTCAGCAAAAAAATAAAGATTGGTTACTTGAGGCCAATAGCTTTTCTGTACTCATCAAAGCTCGCAACCTTCCTGCCCAGGCTCTCAG